>ENA-OPYX01000856-OPYX01000856.1-human-gut-metagenome-genome-assembly--contig:-NODE-856-length-17385-cov-3.437420_pt1 | contig 17385 bp, 19 predicted proteins | sample MGYA00242639_ERZ504486 | MGnify/ENA primary metagenome ERZ504486 (study PRJEB26092, sample SAMD00036296) | human gut metagenome | host: Homo sapiens | study: EMG produced TPA metagenomics assembly of... | reverse complement strand
CCGGATCCGGATCTGCAGCCGATGCAGATTCCAACGGAATGGATGGAACAGATCCGAAGCCGTCAGCCGGAATTTCAGGAAGAACGCGCAGCCCGATACGAAGAACAGTACGGTCTTCCGGCATATGATGCCTCCATTCTGACCCAGACCAAACATATGGCAGATATGTTCGAACAGACCGCCGATCTGTGCGGAAACCCGAAAAAGACAGCCAACTGGCTGATGGGAGAGGGGCTGCGGCTGCTGAAAGAAAAAGGAATGGAAGCCGAAGATATGGACTTTACCCCGAAACACCTGGCAGACCTGATCCAGGCGGTCGAAGGAGGAAAAATCAATCAGGCAAATGCGAAAAAAGTATTTGCAAAGATCCTGGAAGACGATGTGGAGCCACTGGCATACATGGAAAAAGAAGGACTCCTGATGGTATCTGACAGCGGCGCCATCGAAGGAGCAGTTGATCAGGTATTTGCGGAGAATCCGAAGACCGTGGAAGAATTCCACAGTGGAAAAGAAAAAGTCCTTGGTTTCCTGGTTGGTCAGGTCATGAAAAAGATGCGTGGCAAAGCAGACCCGGGAATGGTCAACGAACTGCTTCGGAAAAAATTATAAAAATGTGAAAAAGCGTAAGGAAAGGAACAACAATCATGCCAAAGTTAAATGAAAATTATCTGCAGTTAAAAGACAGCTATCTTTTCTCAGAGATTGCACACCGTACCGCTGCTTACAGCGAAAAACATCCGGACAAACCGGTGATCCGACTGGGAATCGGTGATGTTACTCGTCCGCTGTGCGAATGTGCCATCAAAGCGCTTCATGAGAGCGTAGACGAGATGGGACAGTCTGCTACTTTCAAAGGATACGGTCCGGAACAAGGATATGCAAAAACAAGAGATGCCATCGCAGCTTATTATAAAAGAAACGGCGTGGAAGTGGATGCAGATGCGATCTTTATTTCTGACGGAGCCAAAAGTGATACAGGAAACATCACCGAGCTTTTCGGTCACGACAATGTGATCCTGATTCCGGATCCGGTCTACCCAGTATACGTGGATTCCAATACCATGTGCGGAAATAAAGTAACGTATATCAGCGGTAATGCAGACAACGATTTCCTTCCGATGCCGGACCACAGCCAGCATGTAGATGTTATCTACATCTGCTCTCCGAACAACCCCACCGGAGCATGCTATAACAAAGAACAGCTGAAAGAATGGGTAGACTACGCACTGGAAAACGAAGCCGTAATCCTGTACGATTCCGCATATGAAGCTTTTATTTCCGATCCGGAACTGCCAAGAAGCATCTATGCTATTGAAGGAGCCAGAAAATGCGCCATCGAGTTCTGCTCCCTGTCCAAAACCGCCGGTTTCACCGGAACCCGCTGCGGCTACACCGTAGTTCCGAAAGAACTGGTATTTACCTCCTCCGATGGAAGAGAAATGTCCCTGAACGCAATGTGGAACCGCCGTCAGAGCACCAAATACAACGGAACCTCCTACATCGTACAGAACGCGGCAGCAGCCATCTTCTCAGAAGAAGGAATCAAAGAATGCCAGGAAAACCTGAACTACTACAAAAAGAATGCCAAAGTCATCGCAGACACCCTGACAGAACTTCAGATCCCGTTCTACGGTGGTATCCACTCCCCATACATCTGGTTCGAGTGCCCGAACGGCATGGACTCCTGGACCTGCTTCGACTACTTACTTGAAAACATCCAGGTGGTAGGAACCCCGGGTGCCGGATTCGGCGAAAACGGCAAAAACTACTTCCGCCTGACCTCCTTCGGAACCTACGAGTCCACTGTAGAAGCCATGAACCGCTTCAAAAAACTCTTCGCAAAATAAATCGATCCGAAGAGTACAGGGGCGGAAGAGGGAAAAGCAGAAACAGACTCCTGCAATAAAAGCTATCAGAAATTTTGTTTCTGAGGGAAATTGTAGAAGGATGGGATCGGTTGTTATGTATCAATCAATTAGTAGTTGTAAAAAAGAAAATAAAAACATAGAAAATATAAAAATAATCTAAGCCTTATCACCTGAGATTAAAAAAGTACAACATTCTACACTTACAATCACTTTGAAGGAACATACAACCGTAGTCATCCAGTCTCAGCCGACATCCAGCAGAGCAAGACGGAACGGGCAGGGGAAAGCGAAGGGACACTTTGTGGGCGGTTAGGGAAAGCTTTGAAATCCGACACTTACGGAGACTTTCCCTTGGGTCAGCTGACCCAAGAGAATATAGTCGCAGTTAGTGGCTAGTTCAAAGTTGCCCTGCCCACGTCCCTCGCTTCCCCTGCCCGCTCCGTCTTGCTCTGCGTCCGCCTTGCATACAACTTTGCTCTGCATCCGTCTAGCCCACACCCTCTAGCTCTTCATCCGTTTGCACAATACCCATTTACACCATCACGTTACCATGCTATAATTAACCGAAAAACATAAAAATTAAAACCAACATGAAAGGGGAAACAAACATGTCAGGAACAATCTGGGCCTTAGTCCCGCCCATCGTGGCGATCGCCCTGGCCTTATGGACTAAAGAAGTCTATTTGTCACTACTCATCGGAATTCTGTCGGGAGCGCTGCTCTTTACAAAATTCCACATCCTTGCCGCCACCCAGACCATGATAGAAGTCATGAACTGGAAAATCGGCGACAACGTGAATATTCTGCTCTTCCTGGTATTCCTTGGAATCATCGTAGCCCTGATTACAAAATCAGGAGCTTCCCAAGCCTACGGAGATTGGGCATCCAGAAAAATCAAATCCCAGAGAGGAGCACTGTTCTCAACCATGCTTCTCGGTGTGGTTATCTTTGTAGATGACTATTTCAACTGTCTGACTGTAGGAACCGTTATGAGTCCGGTTACAGACAAATACAAAGTAAGCCGTGCAAAACTTGCCTACATCATAGATGCCACAGCAGCTCCGGTCTGTATCATCGCACCGATCTCAAGCTGGGCAGCAGCCGTAGGATCCTCCCTGCCGGATGACTGCGCGATTGACGGCTTCTCACTGTTCTTAAAAACCATTCCGTTCAACCTGTATGCGATCCTGACCATCGTATTCATGATCATCCTGATCGGTAAAAACTTCGATTACGGTGCGATGGCAAAATACCATGCAGACCTGGTAGGAAAAAAAGAAGAAACCGCAGACGGAGACGAAGAAATCAAAATCATCGGCAACGGAAAAGTCATCGACCTGATCCTGCCGATCATCGTACTGATCGTTCTTTGTATCAGCGCGATGCTGTATACCGGCGGTATTCTTGACGGAGCAGGAGTAGCCACAGCATTTGCAGACTGTGATTCCTCACTGAGTCTGGTACTCGGATCTTTCTTTACACTGATATTTATCTTCTTCTTCTATCTGCTTCGGAAGATCATTACCTTCAGTCAGTTCTGCGAAAGCTTTGTACAGGGATTCAAAGCCATGACACCGGCAATCATGATCCTGTCGCTGGCATGGACTCTGTCCGGTATCTGCTCCGCGGATTACCTGGCACTTGGAAATTTTGTAGGAAATGTGGTAAGCGGAAACGCTGTCATCGGTGTACTGCTTCCGGCACTGTTCTTTGCAGTAGCGATTGGACTTTCTTTCTCCACAGGAACATCCTGGGGAACCTTCGGTATCATGATCCCGATCGTAACAGCCGTGATCAATACCAACAACGTATCCTTACTGGCACTGAACGTGGCAGCCGTACTGGCTGGTGCTGTATGCGGAGACCATATTTCTCCGATCTCAGATACCACCATTCTGGCATCCGCAGGCGCACAGTGCAACCATATTAATCATGTGTCCACACAGATTCCGTATGCTATGACGGTAGCAGGCTGCTGCCTGGCCGGATATCTGGTCGGTGGATTCACCGGAAACGGCTGGCTGGCTCTGATCGTAGGCCTGGTACTGGAACTGATCGTGCTGGCAGTACTGATCAAAAAATGTGGAAAAGTAAATCTGGAGTAAACGACATATGAATAACAACCAAATTATTGATATGCAATGCAACGAGACAACCGGGCGCATAATGCGTCCGGTTGCTTATATAAAAAGTGATTTTACAAGCAAATTCGGAATCCCAAGGCAGAGCGGTCTGGCAGACCTTGAAGCCGAGATCCATTTCTATCCGGAATATCAGAATCCGGAAGCCGTGAGAGGGCTGGAAGAATACTCCCACCTCTGGCTGATCTGGGAATTTTCCCAGGCAATCCGAAAAGAATGGTCCCCGACCGTGCGTCCGCCAAAACTGGGAGGAAACACAAGAGTCGGCGTCTTCGCCACCCGCTCCCCGTTCCGCCCAAACCCGATCGGACTCTCCAGTGTGCAGCTTACAGGCGTTACATTGAATCCTCAGGATGGTCCGGTCATCCATATCCAGGGCGCTGATCTTCTGGACGGAACCCCGATCTACGACATCAAACCCTACATCCCTTATGCCGACAGCCACCCCGAAGCACGTGGAAGCTTCGCAACCGCTCACCGCGACGACCACCTTCAGGTACAATTCCCGCCGGAACTCCTAGAAACCAAGACATCCCGCAACGAAAACAAAACCTCTGATCTACGATCCTAGCTCTCGATCCGCCCCGCCTATCAGCAGGATCCCGAAAGAATCTACGGCTTCCCCTTCGCCGGCCTGGAAATCAAATTCCGCGTAGAAGAAGAAACCCTGTATGTATGCGAGGTCAACAAAGAGGAGAGAAAACAATGGAAGAAATCATAAGAAAATACTTTGCCTGCTGGCTGAACAAAGACGAAAAACCACTGACCGATATATTTGCAGAAGATATCATCTACAGCGAGTGCTACGGTCCCGAGTACCACGGAATCCGGCAGATCCAACAGTGGTTCCACGACTGGAACCAAAAAGGAACCGTACAGAAATGGGATGTCAAACAAATCTACATCAGCCGGAACACAGCAATTATCGAATGGTATTTCCAGTGTAACTACTGCAACACCCCGGGAGCATTTGACGGCGTAACCATCGCACAGTTCGATGAAAACAACAAAATATACAACCTCAAAGAATTCCAGTCCAAATGCGACCACGAATATCCCTACGAACCAGTCTAACAAGATACTGGAACATTTGAAAATCAACACTTTAAAAAGTTGAAAAGCTGACCACGATATACGGTTAAACGATCCGGAGACATATATGAAAAATCAGCCAATACCCAGAAGTGGAAAGGCGGACACGGCGGGACAGACAGCCTTTTGCTGGTGCTTTTAGCAAAGATGAGATCCAGTCCTTAGAAGAACTTGACAGTGAGCGGCTCTCCGCGAACTGGCACATAGTTCTTCTTAGGACTTAGCTCAGATTTGCGTTACCAGCGGTTGTCTGCCCCGCCGTTTCGTCCACTTCGTCCGTTTCGTCCACTTCGTCCGTTTCGTCCACTTCGTCCGTTTCGTCCACTTCGTCCGTTTCGTCCACTTCGTCCGTTTCGTCCACTTCGTCCGTTTTGAAACTCCTCTTGCTTTCCGATAAGAAACCAGTATAATAAAAGAAGCAAAACAAAAAAGGAGATTCCTATGAAAAAACTACAACGCATCCTGGCAATTCTCGGCGTAGTCCTCTTGCTGGCCCTCTATGCCTCCACCATGATCTTTGCCCTCTCCGGAAGTGAAAACTCCATTGGCTGGTTCAAAGCCTCTATTGCAGCAACGATCATCGTCCCGGTATTATTGTATGCCTACATGATGATCTACCGTTATCTGAAAAACCGAAACAAATAAAGTAAAAAATAAAACACAGAAAAGAGGAAAGGGAAACATGATAAAAAATATTGTTTTTGACGTCGGGCAGGTTCTGATGTCTTACACTCCGGAAAACTATCTGAAGAACCTTGGATTTTCAGAAAAAACAGTACAGACTCTCCATAAGGCGATCTTTGAAAGTACGCTGTGGGAAGCAGGTGACCGCGGGATAATTTCAACGGAAGAAATCTGGGAAGGCTTTCGGAAAAATGCACCGGGATTAAAAAAAGAAGTGCAGACGGTATATGATAATCTTGGTGACGTGGTGGAACTGATGCCATACGCTGAAGATTGGGTAAAAACTCTGAAAGAACAGGGATACCATCTGTATATTCTGTCGAACTATGCGGAGCATACGTATCAGCTGTCCAGCCACAAGATGAAATTTCTGCCCTACATGGACGGAACATTGTTTTCTTATGTTTATAAAATGGCAAAACCGGATCGAGAGATTTATGAAAAACTCTGCACAATGTATCAACTCAATCCCAGGGAAACCGTATTCTTTGATGACCGGGAAGACAACATCGCAGGAGCCGGAGCCTGTGGGATCCACGGCATTCTGTTTCAGAACCATGAACAGGCAAAAAAAGACCTGGAAACGTTGCTGAAAAGAGAAAACGGAAAGTAAAATGAAATAACATAACATGTATTTTATAAAGATACTCCTTCATCTTACATAACAAAAATTTTAGAAAAAATTTAGATGCCGATCCTTGTAATACTCAGGAAAGTAGTATACAGTAAACCTGTTGACAAAACGACATCTGAAACAAAGATGTCGAATACCGGAAAAATTAAAAAAGCGGCAGATGGAAAGGCGGGAAACAATATCATGTTAGATTATAAAATCATGTATGTCAGTCGCACGGGAAACACCCAGCGGCTGGCAGTTTGTATTTATCAGAGTTTACAACAGCTTGGTAACGGAGATATCGAGGAAATCAACTGCAATACGGAACCTGGGAAAAGCCATCTTTTGTATGTGGGATTTTGTGTGGAAAAAGGAGACTGCCCCATCGAAGTGCAGGAACTTCTGAAAAAAGTACATAACAGGCAGATCGCACTGTTTGGCACCTGCGGATTCGGGCAGAGTCAGGAATACTATGACAGAATTGTGGAAAATGTAAAACAGTGGATTCCGAAAGACAACAGCTGTCTGGGGGCTTTTCTCTGCATGGGAAAGATGCCGATGCAGGTACGAAAACGTTATGAAGTCATGGAAGAGAATCCGGAGCAGAGAGAAAAAGCACAGATGCTGATCCGAAACTTTGATAAAGCGTTGCTGCACCCGGACGATGCAGATATACAGAATGCAGTTGCATTTGCCAGGGAGGCATGGGAAAAAGCAGAAAGCTGTACAGATATGTGAGAAAGGGCTGAGAATGTGGTGACAGTAAAAAAAGAACGGGGAGAAAACAATGAATAACTGGAGAGACAAACTATATCGATTTATGCAGGGCAGGTACGGAAGAATAGATGAACTGGGAAGATTTCTGATGTATCTGCTGTTTGGACTTCTGCTCGTATCCTTCTTTGTGAGAAGTTCGATCTTTTCCCTGCTGATTCTGCTCGTATTGATCTATGATTACTATCGTATTCTTTCCAAAGATATCTCTGCGAGATACCAGGAAAATCAGCATTATATTCAGGCACGTGAAAAAGTAAGAACAAAATGGAACAAACTGACCGGAAGTCACGGAGACAGCACCCATCGAATTTACAAATGTCCGACCTGCGGACAAAAAGTCCGGGTACCAAAAGGAAAAGGAAAAATATCGATTCACTGTCCAAATTGCAACTGTAATTTTATCAAACGCACCTGATTAATTTTATGAAGTGGATGAACAGATCATAAACAGACAAACAAAGAAAAGAGGTGAGGGAGGATGTTTGGCTACGTTACAACCAATATGGAAGAAATGAAGATCAAAGACTATCGGATCTATCATGGATTTTACTGCGGAGTCTGCCAGGATCTGAAAGAAGGTCACGGACAAACTTCCAGGGTTACTCTGACGTATGATGTGACCTTTCTCGGAATTTTGCTGACCGGCCTGTATGAGACGGAAACAAAGCGGGAAGAACACTTCTGTGCCATGCATCCGTTCAAAAAACATCTCTGTCTGAGAAACCAGTGGACTGCCTATGCGGCGGATATGAATGTACTGTTGAGTTATTATAATCTGTTAGACGACTGGGAGGACGAGAAAAAACCGGTTCCTCTTATACTTGCATCAGCATTAAAAAAAGACGTAAAACGTTTAAAGGAAAAATATCCGCGGCAGGCGAGAGCAATCGAAACCTATCTGCAAAAGCTGAAAGCATGTGAGCAGGAAGCAAGTACGGATCTTGACAGGGCAGCAGCAGATACGGGAGAGATGCTGGGTGAAATCTATGTCTGGAAAGAAGATGTCTGGGCAGATACAATGCGAAAGATCGGTTGTGCCATGGGAAGATTCATCTACCGGATGGATGCATATGAGGATATTGAAAAAGACAGAAAAAAAGGAAACTATAACCCATGGAAGCCGATCGCACAGGAAAAAGACTTTGATGACCGGGTCAGACAGATTCTGATGATGGAAGCGGCTGAAGCTTCCCGCCAATTTGAAAAACTTCCGATCATAGAATATGTGGACATTTTGCGAAATATATTGTATTCTGGTATCTGGACAAAATATGACAGAATAAAGTCCCGGGAAAAAGAGACGAGGAGAAAATAAGGAATGTTGGATCCATACAGCGTCCTTGGTGTATCACGAGATGCAAGCATGGACGAAATCAAAAAAGCATACCGGAAGCTAAGCAGAAAATATCATCCGGATGCGAATATCAATAATCCCAATAAAGAGCAGGCGGAAGAGATGTTCAAACAGGTACAGCAGGCTTATGATCAGATCGTGAGGGAACGGGAACAGGGAACTTCTCAAAACTCCTGGTACGGTGGTTATCAGTCCGGAGGGTATCAGACACAGGATGATCAGCGTTCCATGGAGATGCGTGCAGCTGCGAACTATATCAATGCCGGTCATTACCGGGAGGCTTTAAATGTCCTGGAAAGGATGCAGGAAAAAAATGGAGAATGGTATTATTATCATGCCATTGCAAGTGCCGGAGCGGGAAATACAGCAAGTGCTATGGAGGATGCCAGAACAGCGATGGAGATGGAACCGGGCAACCTGATGTATCAGAGACTTTATCAGCAGCTGCAGTCTCAGGGACAGTGGTATCAGAATATGAGTACCGGATACGGCTATCAGAAACCGGGAGAAGGTATGGGAAACTGGTGCTGCCAGTGCCTGTGCATGAATATGCTCTGTCCGGGCTGTTGTTGTATGCCCTGTTAGTATTTTGGTAACTATTCAGTAGCCACTGTCCCGCGAGGTACTGAACAGTTACGTATTTTGTAAAAATCTGTATGAGGGAGAAAGATGAATGAAGGAACGAGAAAAATTAAAGTCGCGTATGGGATTTATCCTGATATCTGCCGGATGTGCCATCGGAATCGGTAATGTCTGGAAATTTCCTTACATTGCAGGAAAAGGTGGCGGCGGCGCGTTTGTACTGTGTTACCTGATCTTTCTGGTGATACTTGGACTGCCGGTTATGACTATGGAGTTTGCCGTTGGCAGAGCCAGCCAGAAAAGTCCGGTAAAAGCTTATCAGGCACTTGAAAAACCGGGGCAGAAATGGCATATCCACGGCTACATCACCGTGATCGGCTGCTATCTGCTGATGATGTTTTATACAACTGTATCAGGATGGATGCTGCACTATTTTTATCTGACAGCAACCGGTAAGTTTACAGGACTTGATGCAGATCAGGTCGGCGGCGTATTTAATGAGATGTTGTCACAGCCGCTTGTTATGGCTTTCTGGATGATCGTTGTAGTGGCCATTGGTATCTTTGTATGTTCCAGAGGTTTGCAGAATGGTCTGGAAAAAATCACAAAAGTAATGATGATTGCACTGCTTGCCATCATGGTAGTGCTGGCGATTAACAGTATCATGATGGACGGAGCGGCAGAAGGTCTGAAGTTTTATCTGATTCCGGACTTTGAAAGAATGAAAGAACTGGGTATCGGTTATACCATTGTAGCAGCGATGAATCAGGCATTCTTTACCCTGAGTCTTGGTATCGGAGCCATGGCAATCTTCGGAAGCTATATCGGAAAGGAAAGATCATTGCTTGGGGAATCTGCAAATATTGCGATTCTGGATACATTTGTGGCAATCGTATCCGGTCTGATCATTTTTCCGGCATGCTTTACCTTCGGAGTAAGTCCGACATCCGGACCGAGCCTGATCTTTATCACCCTGCCGAATATCTTCAACCATATTCCGATGGGAAGACTATGGGGAAGTTTGTTCTTTATTTTTATGACCTTTGCGGCATTCTCTACAGTACTGGCAGTTTTTGAAAATATTATATCCTGTATGATGGAACTGACCGGATGGAGCAGAAAAAAGAGCAGTCTTGTGAATCTGTTTGGGATTATCCTCTTGTCATTGCCATGTGTTCTGGGATATAATGTATGGAGTTGGGATGGATTCTCCATCTTCGGCGGTGCAGTATTAGACCTGGAAGATTTTCTGGTAAGTAACATTTTACTGCCATTGGGATCTCTGGTATATCTGCTGTTTTGTACCAGCCGTTACGGATGGGGCTGGAAAAACTTCAAAGCAGAAGCCAATACAGGAAAAGGTCTCAAGATGCAGGAGTGGATGCGTGTGTATCTGTCTTACATCTTGCCGCTGATGATCTTATTTATCTTTGGTTATGGCATCTATGACAAATTCTTCGCTTAAAACAAACAGAGGTATCAGCGAATAGATGTGAAGGAAACCCCTTAGTAACGGAACAAAAGGAACGTTACTAAGGGGGTTTTCAGTTGCCAAGCATACGACAAAAAGGTCCGGCGGATCTTTTTTAGTGTCACGAGACAGAAAAAATATCTGACGCAAAGACGGGGAGGTGATGCGAGATGCAGAGTGTGGAGATGATTCCATTCGGACTTCTGGCAGGATTTGTCGATGAAAAAGAAGTGAGGATCACGGAGATTTCTACAGAAAGCTTTTGCTTTCGGGTAAGAGAACAGGTGGAAAGACCGCGGCATATACGGATCGGATTCTATGATTTATCTGAAAGCATGTACCGGGAAGTGGAGTTAGAAAGTTATCATTTCATGGAAAAAAGGCAGGAGAAGTGGTATGTAAGTTATACCGTCGAGGTGTTCCAGCAAGATTATGTACAGGCAGTACAGAAACTTTTCCGGGAATACACCGGATATATCCGGGCACGGATCGAAGGAACGGACGGAGAGATGGCACAGATCACCTGCAACTATCCTGTGAATCAGGACGAGATCCATGCAAAGAGTATGGAAGAGCAGAAATCCATCTGGTTTTCCGGTGCGCAGATCCGGCCGGTGGTACGGGGCGTGGAACTCGCGCTGGCACTCGACCGAAGAACATGGTATAACCTGTATGAGCGAAATACAATAGAAAAATTTACCGAACTGTACTGGAAAGAAAACGGAATCGGAGGCTGGGAACAGCATAAAATCATTCCGGATCGTCTGTATATCGGCAATGCATTCTGCCATCTGCTGTTGCCCGGAGAAGAGCAGCTGTTTGCTCTGATGGAGAAAGCAAATGTGGAAAACGTGGGTATCACCCTGGTATTTCCCTGTATGCGGGAGTTTCAGGTGGAAGAGATGGGAAAACTCCTGAAAAAAGTGGAAAACTGGTGTGAAAAACGGCAGATCAGGGTGGAAATTCTTGTCAATGACTGGGGAATGGCAGCGCTGGTCAGAGAAAACGGGGAATATCTGGAACCCTGTCTCGGTGTACTTTTGAACAAACAGAAAAAAGATCCGCGGATGCACTATAAAAAAGGCAGTATCCGCGGGCTGGGAGAAAATAATCTGCAGGCCGGTTTTTATCGGAGATTCTTAAAAGACACGTACGGGATCAACCGCTATGAGTGGGAAAGCTGTGGCTATCCGCAGGTATTTCCACAGGGAAAGAACAGCCTGCATCTGCCGTATTATCAGACCAATACATCGCAGTACTGTCCACTGTATGCGAGCTGTACCGAGGGTGAGCGGGGAAAACAGCGGCTGCCGGAAAGCTGTCCGGGATACTGCGAACAGTATGCGTATATTTACCCGGAACATCTGCATATGGCAGGACGATACAATTCCCTGTTCGGACTGGATGAGGAACTTGTAAAGCATCCGGAACAGCTGAAAGCATATCAACAGGCAGGTATCGACCGTCTGGTGATCGGACTGTAGGAGGGCATGCGTATGAAAATTGTGGCAGGATTGGGATGCATCGACGATTATCCGTTATTTTGCGAGGCAGGAGCGGATGAATTCTTCTGCGGGTATGTGCCCTATACATGGACGAAACGTTACGGAACCACGCTGGCATTAAACCGCCGGGAAGTGCTCTGTTATCAGGTGCAGCTGGGCGCTTACAGTGAACTGGAGATTCTGGCTGGCATGCGTGAGGTATATAAACGTCCGATACATCTGACCTTTAATTCCCTGTATTACATCCCGGAGCAGTATCCGATGATCGAAGATATCATCCGAAGCTGTATGGAACTTGACTTTCAGAGTTTTATTCTGGCGGATCCGGCGCTGATCGTGTATCTTCGGAAGCAGAGGGTGGACTGTCAGATCCATCTGAGCGGAGAGATGGGAGAAAATAACAGGAAATGTTGGAAACCTTTCAGAATCTGGATCTCAAACGTATGATTTTTCACCGAAAGAATACGATAGAAGATATGGCATCCATGATCGCGACCCGGAAAACAGCAGGAGAAAAAAGGAGCGGGACGGAGTTTGAAGCCTTTGTGTTGAACGAACTGTGCCAGTTTTCCGGAAGCTTCTGCAATTCTCTGCACTGTGACGAACTTGGACATCTTTGTCGTGTACCGTACTGGCTGCGCCCGCAGAAAGCAGAAGATCCCGGATGGAAGAATCGGCTGGAAGTAATCCGAAAAGAAGAGAGTGTTCCGGAGAGGGATGACTATCTGTGCGGTGCCGGTGGATGTGGACTTTGTGCACTGTACCGGTTGCAGAAAGCTGGAATCACCCATCTGAAACTGGTGGGTCGTGGCAACCACAGCGAGGATATGAAAGCAGATATTCAGAATCTTCACAAATCCCTGACAATACTGAAAACAGCGGGGAGCGAAGCGGAATATTGCAGACAGATGAAACAGCAGATTTTCCCCGGGGGATGCAGCAGACAGTGCTATTATAGATGAAAGGCAACGGTTCATTTTTTTCGCATTGAGCGGCCGCTATTTTTAACGGATGTAAAAAAAGCTGCCGCACAGAAGGCGACAGCTTATAAAGGGGAGGATAAGTATTTCATCTCTTCTTTCGTTATTTCGGGCCGGAGGGGGGATCCGGCACAGTTTTTCTTTCGGGCCAATGAAAAGCGTCACGCCTTTGTGTCATCTCTCCACCGGCTATTTATAGTATGACCGGAAAATGAGAAGATATTCAGAAAAAGACACAAAAGTTTCAGAATTTTTCGGATTTTTTCGGATTGAAATTCCTTGTTTCCGGAAGTAAAAAGAATTATAATGATTTGTGTGAAGGCGATTGCACAGGGTGTATAAAAAAATTGTGAATTTACCGAAATTTAACCTGCAATTCATAACTGTTGAACAGGCACAGGGGATAATAAATAATGGGAGCATTTCCCAAAGTGAAAAAAGGGGACGATACATATGCCGACGACATATACACATGACAAGTTTGGAAAAGATGTATACAAAAAATTACCGGAGCATATCAAGGCGGTGATTCGGAAAAGGAAAGGGTGTTTATCGGATCGGTCAGCACGGACCGGATATTTTCTTTTACTATAAACCGATTTGTCTGCCACAAAGCAGAATTAATAAAATAGGTCCGCAGATGCATAAGGAACCGGCGTTTGGATTCTTTCAGAAGGGGATACGGGAATTTGAAATCAGCCCGTCGCCGCAGCTGGCATCCTATCTGTTTGGATTCGCCTGCCACTTTATGCTGGACAGTACCTGTCACGGGTATGTGGGACGATTTGAGAAGCAGACGGGAATCTCTCATGCGGAGATCGAGACAGAACTTGACCGTTATCTGATGATTGAGAGCGGTAAGGAGCCGAGGGTGTACCTTCCGGCAAGTGTCCTGGATGATTCGGAGGAAAACTGCAGAGTGATCGCGCGGATGTTTCCATCGGTGACACCAAAGCAGATCCACCGGGCACTGGAGGGTCAGAAGCTGTATGACAGGCTTCTGACCTGCAAGAATCCGATGAAAGAAAAGGTAGTACTTGGCGGTATGCATGTACTTGGATGTTATGATATTCTGGAAGGTCAGGTGATGCGAAAAAAAGCGAATCCTGCCTGCAGAGAGTCAACCACACGTCTGATGGAACTGTATCAGAAAGCACTGGATGAGACACCCGCTATTCTGGAGAATCTGTATCAGTGCCTGTATGGAACGGGAACGACGCTTTCCAGCCGTTTTCTAAGAGATTATCATTAAGGAAATCCATGAAAGAAGGAGGAATGTTTATGACAAATGAGAAGTTTATCGGTTTTACTATGGAGAAGACAAAGCATATTGCGCTGGTTGCTCATGACGGTAAAAAGAAAGAACTGGTGGAGTGGTGTGACCGGAACAAGGACGTGCTGAAGAACCATTTTCTGTGTGGTACGGGTACCACGGCGAAGCTGATCGCGGAGAAGACAGGGCTTCCGGTGAAGGGGTATTGCAGCGGTCCTCTTGGCGGAGATCAGCAGATAGGTTCACGGATCGTTGAGGGAGGCATTGATTTTCTGGTGTTTTTATGGGATCCGTTAGAGGCACAGCCACATGACCCGGATGTACGGGCACTGCTTCGTATCGCAGTGGTTTATGATATTCCGGTTGCGAATAATCTGGCTACGGCTGATTTTCTGCTGACGTCGAAATTTATGGATGAGACTTATGAGAGACGGGTGGAGAATTTTAATGTTACGATTCAGGAGAGAGTGAAGGCTTTCCAGAAGTGATTGTTGCTTGAATGTGTTTGGCTACTCGGACGAAAGGGAGCACAGGCAGGATGGGGACGGACAACCGCTGGTAACGCAAAGCTGAGCTAAGCATTTAACTACGACTATATTCACGAGGGTCGGCGGACCCTCGCGAAAGTCTTCGTAAATGCTGGATCTCATCTTTGCTAAAGGCACCAGCATAAGGCTGTCCGTCCCCGTCCTGTCTGCGCTCCCTTTCTGGGGAGTGGGGAGAGGAAGAAATGAGACAATGGGAAATGGTTGGAAAGAACTTCTGGATGAAAGAAAAATGTTCTTAAATGATAAAAGATTCTGAAAATTTAAAAGAATAAAATAAATTATAAAAAAGTATTGACAAAATAAGGAAGAAGAGTTACTATATACTCAACAAAAGAAAAGAACGAAAACAAAACAAAAGAACCTACGAAAGAGAGGTACAGACCACCAGAAACTTAACGTAAAGTTCAAAGGCAACATCCCTCCAGATGTAATTTGCAAGAAAGGAAGGTACGGACCACCGAAAACCTAAAGTAACACCTCAAAAACAAATTTTAAGAAAGTCAGGTATAGTCCAATGAGAAAGTAAGGATTTATCCCATTAAAAAAAGCAGGAGGTACAGACCACCAGAAAGTTTATGATTCATCTTATAATTTAAGAAAGAGAGGTTATCCAATGATAGAGCCTGCAATGTAAGGTGAGTATCGAATCGTAAAGAAGATTTCGGTACTCACTTTTTTGTGAGCGAAGGTCACAAAAAAGCCGAGACATACCGCGCGGATTTTATGCGATCAGCATAAATTCTGTGCAGCGCGAAGGGTGTTACCGAGAATGGAGTGAACAATAATCTGGATGCCAGGTGAGTACGAGAAAACGTGATTTGTGCTTGAAAATCTGTGGTATATCGTATATACTTAATAGAGTCACACGGAAGTCCCAGAACTACTGCAAGAATATGAACGAACAGTAGTGGACCCGTGGAGTATAATTACCAATTGAGTTGAAGGAAGGTACAGTAATCATGGGATTATTAAAACAGTGGAGAGATGTTGCATACTCTCAGCAGGCAGATAAAGCAAAACTGCAGAAATTTTGGGCAGAATATTTTGTAATTGAAAAAGGAATCTACGAACAGCTGCTTTCCAATCCGGACGAAGTAGTACGTGGAACGGTAAAGGAACTGGCAGATAAATATAAAGTCAATGTAATGACAATGACAGGTTTCCTGGATGGTATCAATGACAGCCTGAAGGTTCAGAACCCGATCGAAGAGATGGAAGAAGATACCGAAGTAAATCTGGGATTTGATAAAGAGCTGCTTTACAAAAACATGGTAGATGCAAAAGCAGACTGGCTGTATGAACTGCCGATGTGGGATGAAATCTTTACACCGGAGAAGAAGAAAACTCTGTATATGGAACAGAAGAAATCCGGCACGATCATCAAAGGTGCAAAAGTTGGAAGAAATGATCCATGTCCATGCGGAAGCGGTAAAAAATACAAATTCTGTTGCGGAAGATAATAAAAATGTAAAAGAGCGGGGAGAAAAGAAACTACCCGCTCTTTTCTCGTTTATGTGAATCGTTGGTGATAATTCGTGTCTGTAGGGAAAATGATGACCGTTGTGATAACGGGGAGCCATATATAAGAAAGATAGGAGAAATGTATGGGTATTATTACGAGCCTGTTAGGAATCGTATGTATTTTGTATTACATAGCAGGTGTCCGATATGCCGGCTATCGGGTGTCCGGATTGTGGATCTGGCTGGCAGCAGGTATTGGATGGATGGTATGGGGCGGTTGCCGGATCAGATGTGCAGTTGCCGGTGTTCCGTTCTTTGTACCGGGTGCATTGGTTGCGATTGTAAGAGTTTGTCTTCTGGCGGGGCTGGTACTGTTTTTTTATCTGGAACATCAAATCGGTACCGGAATGAAAGCAAAAGGAATTGAGAATCTGGATTATATCGTTGTTCTTGGATGCCAGGTGAAAGGAACAAAACCAAGCAAAGCATTAAAAGACCGGTTGGATACGGCAAAAGAATATATGCAGGCAAATCCGGAGACGATTGCGGTTTTATCCGGAGGGCAGGGAAAAATGGAGGAGATTTCAGAAGCAGAATGTATGAGACGATATCTGGAGAAAGCCGGAATCAGCAGGGAACGTCTGATCCTGGAACAAAGATCCACCACAACCAGACAGAATCTTCGATACAGCAGAAGATATATGGATTATCGACATGACGAGATTGGAATCATTACCAATAATTTTCATGTATACCGCAGTGTTCTTCTGGCAAGACGAAGTGGCTATCAGAGAGTATGTGGTATTGCCGCACCGTGTAAGAGTGTACTGCTGTACCATTATCTTGTGCGAGAAGCTTTTGCACTGGCAAGGGAAATGTTGCATAAAAGGTAACTATTCAGTAGCCACTGTCCCGCGAGGTGTTTTGACATGAATATGTCAAAATCCCGAGACATACAAGCCAAAATGCATCACCTTCGGTGATGGCATTTTGGCTCGTAACTGTGAAGGTACTGAACAGTTACCATAAAGAT
>ENA-OPYX01000854-OPYX01000854.1-human-gut-metagenome-genome-assembly--contig:-NODE-854-length-17403-cov-13.212897_pt1 | contig 17403 bp, 10 predicted proteins | sample MGYA00242639_ERZ504486 | MGnify/ENA primary metagenome ERZ504486 (study PRJEB26092, sample SAMD00036296) | human gut metagenome | host: Homo sapiens | study: EMG produced TPA metagenomics assembly of... | reverse complement strand
TTCACAGTATGGCTCATCCGAATTTTCATAGAGCATACCGGCAAGCTCCTCTTTGTAATTGTCTTCAAGCGTTCTGCCGCACTGATTCCTGTCTCCTGATTCAGGCGCAAATCCAGAGGTCCATCTACCTTAAAAGAAAAACCACGCTTTGGATTGTCAATCTGCATCGAAGAGACTCCAAGATCAGCAGCAAAAGTCAAAGCCTCCAACTTCTTTTGCAATTTCATCAATCGTACAGAAATTCTGAAGCTTAATGGTTAACATATCCTCACCAAATCCCGCTTCTTCTAATCGTTTTTTTGTCTTTGCAGCTTCTTCATGGTCGACATCTGTCGCATAGATATGCCCCTCTCCCTTTAAGCACTCCAGCATTGCTTTGGTATGACCACCATATCCAAGTGTAGCATCAAATCCTGTTTGTCCCGGTTTAATCTCCAAAAAATCAAGGATTTCTTTTACCATAATCGAAATATGCATACCAGCCGGTGTATTTCCTTTTTGGATGACATGTGCAATCGTGTCCTGATATTTTTCAGGCTGTAATTCTTTATATTTTTCCTCAAATTTTTTCGGATATTTTCCTTTATAGCGTACTCTTCTTTTATGTGGCTGTTGTGATTCCTGTGTCATAAAATATATCTATTCCTTTCTTTTTTGATTTTTCTTTTTAAAACAAAAAACCTTGAAGACCTGAATTACTTCAGACCTCCAAGGTCATTTTTATGCTTTTATCATGTTATTACATGAACAAATTATGCATTTTTTTCAGCGATTGCTGCCTGAGCTGCTGCCAGTCTTGCAATCGGTACACGGAATGGTGAGCAGGAAACATAATCCAGACCAAGTTTGTTGCAGAATTCTACGGAAGATGGGTCTCCACCGTGTTCTCCACAGATACCAACATGAAGGTTTGGATTAACCGGTTTACCAAGTTTGATAGCCATATCCATAAGTTTACCAACGCCTGTCTGATCCAGTTTTGCAAATGGGTCATTTTCAAAGATTTTAGCGTCATAGTAAGCATCTAAGAATTTACCGGCATCATCACGTGAGAAGCCGTAAGTCATCTGTGTTAAGTCGTTTGTACCGAAGCAGAAGAAATCAGCTTCTTTAGCGATATCATCAGCTGTAAGAGCAGCTCTTGGGATTTCGATCATAGTACCAACTTCATATTCAAGGTCAGAACCTGCAGCTTTGATTTCTGCATCTGCTGTCTCTACTACGAATTTCTTAACATATTTAAGCTCTTTGATATCTCCAACAAGTGGAATCATGATTTCCGGTTTTACATTCCAATCCGGATGAGCATTTTTCACATTGATTGCTGCACGGATAACAGCGCTTGTCTGCATTTTAGCGATTTCTGGATAAGTTACAGCAAGACGGCATCCACGATGTCCCATCATTGGGTTGAACTCATGCAGAGAATCGATGATTGCTTTAATCTGTTCAACAGTTTTACCCTGAGCATCAGCAAGTTTTTTGATGTCTTCTTCTTCTGTTGGAACGAATTCATGAAGCGGTGGGTCTAAGAAACGGATTGTAACTGGGTTACCTTCCAGTGCTTCATATAATTTTTCGAAGTCACCCTGCTGTTCCGGAAGGATTTTAGCAAGTGCAGCTTCTCTTTCTTCTACTGTTTCAGAACAAATCATTTCACGGAATGCATCAATTCTGTTGCCTTCGAAGAACATATGCTCTGTACGGCAAAGACCAATACCTTCTGCGCCAAGTTCGCGAGCTTTTTTAGCATCTGCAGGAGTATCTGCATTTGTACGAACTTTCATTGTTCTGTATTTATCAGCCCATCCCATGATTCTGCCGAATTCGCCTGCGATTGTTGCATCAACAGTTGCGATTACGCCATCATAGATGTTACCTGTAGAACCATCCAGAGAAATGAAATCTCCTTCATGGTATTCTTTACCAGCTAATGTAAATTTCTTGTTTTCTTCATCCATTGTGATATCGCCACAACCGGATACACAGCAAGTACCCATACCACGGGCAACTACTGCTGCGTGAGATGTCATACCACCACGAACAGTTAAGATACCCTGAGCAGATTTCATACCTGTGATATCTTCCGGTGATGTTTCAAGACGAACAAGAACAACTTTTTCTCCTCTTGCAGCCCAAGCTACAGCGTCATCTGCTGTAAATACAACTTTACCGCAAGCAGCTCCCGGTGATGCACCAAGTGCTTTTGCAACTGGTTCAGCAGCTTTTAATGCAGCAGCATCAAACTGTGGGTGAAGCAGAGTATCTAAGTTACGTGGGTCGATCATAGCTACTGCTTCTTCTTCTGTTCTCATTCCCTCGTCAACAAGGTCACAAGCGATTTTTAAAGCAGCCTGAGCTGTTCTCTTACCATTACGTGTCTGCAGCATGTACAGTTTACCATGTTCTACAGTAAACTCCATATCCTGCATGTCTCTGTAGTGATTTTCCAGAGTTTTGCAAACTTCTTTGAACTGTTTGAATGCTTCTGGGAATTTCTGTTCCATTTCGGAAATGTGCATAGGTGTACGAACACCGGCAACAACGTCTTCACCCTGAGCATTTGTAAGGAATTCACCAAACAGTCCGTTATTTCCTGTAGCCGGGTCACGAGTAAATGCAACACCTGTACCACAGTCATCACCCATGTTACCAAATGCCATCATCTGTACGTTAACAGCTGTTCCCCAGGAATATGGGATATCGTTGTCACGACGATATACATTTGCACGTGGGTTATCCCATGAACGGAATACGGCTTTGATAGCACCCATTAACTGTTCCTTCGGATCAGTTGGGAAGTCAGCGCCGATTTTTTCTTTATATTCAGCTTTAAACTGTTCTGCCAGTTCTTTTAAATCTTCTGCTGTCAGCTCAACGTCCTGTTTTACGCCTCTGTCAGCTTTCATTTTATCGATAAGTTCTTCAAAGTATTTTTTACCTACTTCCATAACTACATCAGAGTACATCTGAATGAATCTTCTGTAGCAGTCCCAAGCCCAACGAGCATTGCCGGATTTTTCAGCTAATACTTCTACTACTTCTTCATTTAAACCAAGGTTCAGGATAGTATCCATCATACCTGGCATAGATGCTCTCGCACCGGAACGAACGGAAACAAGAAGTGGATTTTCTTTATCACCGAATTTTTTACCGGTAATTTCTTCCATCTTTGTGATGGATTCCATAATCTGCTCCATAATTTCGTCATTGATTTTTCTACCATCTTCATAGTACTGTGTACAAGCTTCTGTTGTAATTGTGAAGCCCTGTGGTACCGGAAGACCCAGGTTTGTCATTTCAGCAAGGTTTGCACCTTTTCCACCAAGCAGGTTTCTCATGGTTGCATTACCTTCTGTGAACATATAAACCCATTTTGCCATTTGAACATTCCTCCTAAAAAGTGAGATATACGATGAATCGAATTGCTTCTTTTCACCGCGCTGTGTCAGCCTAAGCTCACACACTAACTATTTTAATCATTTGACGATTATTAGTCAAGTAAAATGGAAAAAAATATTACATTTTATCCCCTTTTATTGCCTTTTTTTAAGCGAAGCACCAGATGTCTTGGCAGACCATTTACCATAATCGGCTGATAGTCGCCCTGAATCAACGGTTTTACATAATCTATGAAGTCTTTTGTCACATAAGTGGCATCACGATTCATCCAATTTCTAGGCACTAATTTTTCCTCATTTGCAATGCGGTGCACGTCATAAATACCGGTTGCACTCATATATGGGTCATCTGAAACACGGTCAATGACTACCATCTTTCCGGTGTCTCCTTCATCGGCTGCTTTTACGGCTGCACCTCCAACCATAAATGCCTCATCAATATCCACTCTGGAGGCCATATGAGACGCACTTCTTTGCAAGGTAGAAAGTTCTACTGCTCTTGTCTTGCATCCACACTCTGCTGCAAGAAAGTTTGCCAGATACGTGGCTGTTCCCTGCAACTGTTTATGACCAAATGCATCGACATAATCACCGGAACTTCCAAGCTCACACACATAACGACCATCTGCAAGCTTGATTCCTTCCGAAACTGCAATTACAACAGAAGTTTGTTTTTCAAGCAGCTCTTTTACTTTTTCCAAAAATTTTTTAATATCAAAAGGTACTTCCGGCAAGTAAATCAAATCCGGTCCGTCACAGTCTTCTGCTTTTGCCAGCGCTGTTGCTCCGGTCAGCCAGCCTGCATTTCTTCCCATGATTTCCATAATAGTAACCATGTTTTTCTTGTAGGTCAGTCCGCTTGCATCACGAATCACTTCTTTTGTGGATGCTCCTATGTATTTTGCGGCACTTCCAAATCCTGGTGTATGGTCTGTCAGTGCAAGGTCATTATCAATCGTTTTTGGAACACCTAAAAATTTCTGGCTCTGTCCGGTCAAAATAGCATAATCCGATAATTTTTTAATCGTATCCATCGAATCGTTGCCTCCGATATAAATAAAAGCATCAATATTGAGTTTATTTAAAATCGAAAAAATTTTTTCATAAATTGCTTTATCTTCATGGATTTCCGGCAGTTTAAAACGGCATGAGCCTAAAAATGCTGACGGAGTTCTCTTTAACAGTTCAATATCCAGTTCTGTATGAATCTGTGTTGATAAATCCACGTATTGTTCATCTAAAAGTCCCTGAATTCCGTGCAGCATGCCATATACTTTGTCAAATCCCCTCTCAATTGCATTTTTATAGACTCCTGCAAGGCTTGAATTGATTACAGATGTAGGACCGCCCGACTGACCTACAATGATATTTCTTTTTTTTGCCATCTTGTTTTCCTCCTCTGGTCAAATTCTGCTGTTGCTGTCTATTTATAGCAAACTTTTTCTTTTTTCGCAAGAAATTTTATAGGGATTTTCGCACAGTTATTTTGCTAATTTTTTGTAGTTTTTTGTAGTTTTTATACAACATTTTCTTGCGTTTAAACCAAAAAGAAACCCTGCTTTAAGCAGAGTTTCTCTTCTTTTTAGATACGCTTAATTAAAATTCAAATTTCTTTTCAAAGTAAGCTTTTAAGTCTTCGATTTTAATTCTTTCCTGTTCCATTGTGTCACGGTCACGTACGGTTACTGCACCATCGTTCTCAGACTCAAAATCATAAGTAACACAGAACGGAGTTCCGATTTCATCCTGGCGACGATAGCGTTTTCCGATGTTTCCTCTGTCATCAAATTCACAGTTGTACTGTTTTGCCAGTCCTTCAAATACTTTTAATGCACCTTCATTTAATTTCTTTGAAAGTGGAAGTACACCGATTTTTACAGGTGCTAATGCCGGATGGAAATGAAGTACGGTACGAACATCATTTTTTTCAGCATCTAATACTTCTTCATCATAAGCACTGCATAAGAATGCAAGCACCATACGGTCTGCACCCAGTGAAGGTTCAATAACATAAGGGATGTATTTTTCATTTGCCTCATCATCAAAGTAAGTCAAATCCTGTCCTGATACATTCTGATGCTGAGTTAAGTCATAATCTGTTCTGTCAGCAATTCCCCACAGTTCGCCCCATCCGAATGGGAAGAGGAATTCTACGTCTGTCGTTGCTTTACTGTAGAAGCTTAATTCTTCTTTGTCGTGGTCACGATAACGAACCTCTTCGTCTTTTAATCCAAGGCTGTACAGCCAGTCAAGGCAGAACTGTTTCCAGTAAGCAAACCATTCCAGGTCTGTATCTGGTTTACAGAAGAATTCCAGTTCCATCTGCTCAAATTCACGGGTACGGAATGTAAAGTTACCCGGTGTGATTTCGTTACGAAAAGATTTACCAATCTGTCCAATACCAAATGGTAATTTCTTTCTGGAAGTTCTCTGTACATTTTTAAAGTTTACAAAGATACCCTGTGCAGTTTCCGGTCTTAAATACACCGTATTTTTGGCATCTTCTGTTACACCCTGGAAGGTTTTAAACATCAGGTTGAACTGACGGATATCTGTGAAATTATGTTTTCCACAAGTTGGGCATGGAATCTGATGTTCATCAATGAAGGATTTCATCTGTTCCTGAGTCCATGCATCTACACTTCCTTCTAATGCAATTCCATTTTCCTGACAGAAGTCTTCAATGATTTTATCTGCACGGAAACGTTCATGACACTCTTTACAATCCATTAACGGGTCAGAGAATCCACCAAGATGTCCAGATGCAACCCATGTCTGAGGGTTCATTAAAATTGCACAGTCTACGCCAACATTATATGGACTTTCCTGAATGAATTTTTTCCACCATGCTTTTTTTACATTGTTTTTTAACTCAACCCCGAGATTACCATAATCCCATGTATTAGCAAGGCCACCGTAAATTTCGGAACCCGGATATACAAAACCTCTGGATTTAGCGAGTGCTACGATTTTTTCCATCGTTTTTTCCATTTTACAATACTCTCCTTATCTCTTTTGCTTTTTTAAATCATTTTCATTTAAAATGAAAAACCTGTAAATTGTATTATACCCATAAAAATCCCTGTTGTAAAGCGTGTTCTTTTGCTACCACTCCATAACCCGCAAAACTTCAAGACTCTTCAACTCCCTGTCCACCTGTCCTTTCATGTACTCCTTCATCATTTTGCAAAGGGTCTCCAGCACTTCTTCGGTTACTGTAAATGTATATAATTTTTGAAGCTTTGAAGTTACAATATATTGGACGGTATACAAAACCGAGGCATCCATCTTGATGGCATATCCCTTTGTCTTTTTGTGACAGGACTCGCAGACTACCCCTGATTTTGCCGGATAAAACCAGAAAAGCTGTTCCGAATTACAACACTCCTGACAGGAAAAGAAATCCGGACATTCTCCATTAAGCAAAACCGCACGAAGTTCAAAGACGCACCGGATAAGCCGATTATCCATTTTTCCTACTGTAAGTGCACGAAGTGTCACATACAAAAGATTTAACATCTCTGTCGCATCCATGTATTCCCGATAATAATAGGACGCAAGTTCCAGAAAATAAAATCCGTAATAGACCCCTGGCTGCTTTTTGGCAAGTTCAGTAAAATAATTTTTTATCCTTGCTGATTTTAACTGGTAGCTGGTTCTTCCCTCATAGATAAAAAACGTTCCAAATACAAAGGGATTTGCAACGGCCAGAAATGCACTGTTTGGCTTTCTGGCTCCTCTTGCAAAAACTGTTATTTTTCCATATTCTCTGGTTAACAGCACCAGTCTCTTATCAAAATCTCCAACCGGTGCTGCCAAAAGCACCATACCGGTTACTTCTCTTGCTTCTGTCATATTTCTTTTTTATCGTATCCAAAATTCTTAATAAGGTAATCACTGTCTCTCCAGTCTTTTTTTACCTTTACCCAGAGTTTCAGATTTACTTTCTGTTCTAACATGCGCTCAATTTCAAAGCGTGCTGCACTGCCGATTTTCTTAAGCATTGCCCCCTGTTTTCCAATAATAATTCCTTTGTGAGAATCCCGTTCACAAATAATCGTTGCTTCAATATCCACAATTCTTCCGTCCGGGCGTTCCTTCATTGTATCAATTGTAACTGCAATTCCATGTGGAATTTCTTCATCGAGGGTACGCAGTGCCTTTTCACGAATCAATTCTGCCACAATCTGACGCTGAGGCTGGTCTGTAATCGTATCTTCATCATAAAACTGTGGTCCATAAGGCAAATATTTAAAAATGCAGTCAATTACCGTATCCAGATTCTGGGCGCGCAGTGCAGAAGCCGGAACAATATCTGCAAAATCGATTAATTTTCTATAAGTTTCGATAAAACCTGCCACTTCTTCTTTCTTTACTGTATCTACTTTATTGATGACCAGAATCACCGGCAATTTGCAGTTTTTTAACTGCTCTGCAATGTGACGGTCTCCTGGCCCAACCTGTGTTCCGGGTTCAACCAGCCATAAAATCACATCTGCATCTTTAAACGTACGGCTCGCTACATTTACCATGTACTCGCCTAATTTATTTTTTGCTTTATGAATTCCCGGTGTATCTAAAAATACAATCTGTCCACGTTCACAGGTATACACCGTCTGAATTTTATTTCTTGTTGTCTGCGCTTTTCTCGAAGTAATTGCAATCTTCTGACCAATCAGATGATTCATCAATGTCGATTTTCCTACATTCGGACGTCCGATAATTGCGACAAAGCCTGATTTATAATCTTCTCTCATTTCACTGTCCTTTTTTCTTTCTATTTTTCTCAGCCTATTTCGGTCTCTCTATCGTTCTCTCTACCGTTTTCAGCCGATATTACAATAAATGCTCTACTGTCTTAAAGAGGTCTTTCTCCTGTTCAATTTTTTCTTCGCTTCCAACGACACAGATTCTCTGCTGTTTTACGACGCAGTCTACAAGTTCTGCAAGTGCACGGATATCTTCTACGGTTGCATTTAAAATTTCCATCCGCTCTTTCTTTAACTCTTCTTCCGTCACATTGCTGAACCATGCATTTAAAGAGACGGAACCTTTGGTTGCCGGAGTCATCGGTACATCAAGATCACTGATTGTTCCAATCACATATTTTGTCATTTCTCTTTCATCTGCATCAAAGTTACGGATATAATCTGCAGTATGTTCAAATACTTCCAGCGTTTTTTTCAAATTCGGGTCCCTGTAAGACACCAGATAGCTGTCTCCACTTGTCTTAAAATCACTCATACAGCCATAAGCTCCACCTTTTACTCGAACATTCATCCAGAGATATTCATAGCTTAACATGACTTTTAAAATTTTCAGGCATCCGGTATACTCAAATCCCTGTTCTCTGAAGTTTCCGGCAGTCGCAACATACTGTACCTGTCCGGATGTTTTAAAGCCTTCGTTTTTCACTTCATAAATGGGTGTGCATACCGTATCTTCAGCCGGTTCATCAAACAGACATTTTTTAAAGGATGGAAGTTCTTTTTCCACTAAGTTACAGCCTTCTTCATCTGCGGTACAACTGACAGTAAGATTTTCTTCTCTGAAAATCAGCTTCATTAAAGTCTTAAGATTGGAAATTAATTCGCCTTTTTTTGCTTCAAAATTGCTTTCCAGCCCATCAATGACTTTATAGAACTCAACACCTGCAATCTGTTCCTGATAATATGCATTTGCAGAAAAATAAGACAGCGCACGCTTGACTGCAGTGCTGTGACCTGCCTGTGCAAGTCCCATCTGCAATCTGGATTTCATTCTTGCAATAATCTCATACAGACGTTTTTCATCATCAAAAACAGAAGTGATCAGGATTTCTTTTATCATTTCAAATACAAATGGGACTTTATTATACAGCATTTTTGCCTTAATTCCTGCCATATTTCTGATATCCTGATTATCTTTATAATCGCCAAATCCCTGTATTCCAAATAAAATGCCACCACTGTTGGCATTAATTTCATTAAAGAGTTCTCCATATTTATAATTTTCTGTATCCACATAACCCAGTACAGATTTCAAGATGGATGTGTATGGAATTAATTCCTGCGGCACTTTTTTCAAATCAAAAAGCAGGTCTAAATAGCAGATTCCATTGGTATCAATGTTATGATGAAGTAGAAGCGTGTCTCCTGATTTTTTCGGTGTATTATAAATTTTAATCGTTTCTTTACTGATGTCCGAACGTTTTAACATTGGAATCGTTGCAAGTGCTTCCGGAGTTTCCGGTGCATCCTGATATTCTTTTAAATGTGCACTTTCCGCCACGATTTTTTCTACTTCTTCTTTGGAAAGAGAACTTTTGTAGGCTTCTAATTTTTCTTCTAAGGCTTTGTCTCTCTGTGCTGCAAGTCCACGCTTTGGATTAACCACTACTATTGATGCATGAGTATTGTCTAATAAATACTCTTTGATTAAATCTTCAAAATATCGAGTCTGCGCTTTTTCTTTTAAATTCTCAAAGACCTTTAATTTGCAAAGATAATCAAATGGATGATGGTCATCATACAGCCAGCTGTCAAACACGTCCAGTCCATACATTAACCCCTTTGGATAGGAAGCGTAATCTGCCTCTCTGAAGCGAAATTCCATGTAGTTAATTCCTGCCAAAATCGCTTTTTTGTCAATTCCTTTTTTTACAATCTCTTCTAAGGTACTGCGAATCAGCGCAACAAATTCATCTTTTTTCTTTGGGTCTGCATTTTTTGCAACGATTGAGAAAAATGGCTGATAAATTCCATCTTCATAAGAACCCATAATATCTTTTCCCATACCGGCATCTAATAATGCTTGTTTGAGTGGTGCACCAGGTGCAGATAACAGGGTATAATCCAAAATATCAAATGCGGTATTTTGTTCTACATCAAGACTGTTTCCTGCCACAATATTGTAGGAAAGATAAGAGTTTTCCTCTTCCGGCTCATTCTCAGAAACCGGATATTCCATTGTCAGCTCTTTTACTGTATCAAAGGCTTTCTGCTTTGGAATGGCTGAATCAATCACAGTCTCATCATACTTAGAAAGATAATGTTCGTCCATCCAGTTTAAACGTTCTTCCATATCCATATTTCCGTACAAGTAAATATAGCTGTTGACCGGATGATAATAACGTTTATGGAATTCCAAAAATTCCGAATAGCTCAACTCCGGAATTACATTCGGGTCACCTCCGGATTCCACACCATAAGGAGTATCTGGAAACAAAGAGTTAAACACTTCACGGTCCAACACTTCTTCAGGAGAAGAAAATGCCCCTTTCATTTCGTTATAAACAACACCGTTTAATTTCAAAGGTGCTTCGGCATTTTCTAACTCATAATGCCAGCCTTCCTGACGGAAAATTTCTTCTTTCTGATAAATGTTTGGAAAAAATACAGCATCCAGATAGACATGCATTAAATTCTTAAAATCAGCATCATTACAGCTTGCCACCGGATACATGGTTTTATCAGGATAGGTCATTGCATTTAAAAACGTATTCAAAGAACCCTTTACCAGTTCTACAAATGGGTCCTTTAATGGAAATTCTTTTGAGCCGCAAAGGACACTGTGTTCCAGAATATGCGCTACCCCTGTACTGTTTGCCGGCGGTGTACGAAATGCAATATTAAACACCTTATTTTCATCTTCTGTTTCAAGCACCATCACTCTGGCACCACTTTTTTTATGTTTCCATAAAGAGCCTTTTGCATGAATATCCGGAATTTCCTGTTCTAAAATCTGCTCATAAGCCGGTATGTTTTCTATCTTCATGTAATTTCATAACCTCCAAGTCTTTGTCGTCTTATGGAACTATTCTTTCTCCATTGTGTTTATTTTACCACATATCTTGAAAATATAAAACCAAAAACGGACGTCACCCGAAGGTGACGCCCGCCAATTTTATTGAGCTATCATTCTAACTTATGAATTACTCTTCTGTTTTTCCGTACAGAGTAACCAGTTTGTTCAGATATTCGTATCTAGCTTTAGCCTGTTCTTCATTTAATGCAAACAGTCTTGCAGCTTTTTCCGGATTAGAACGTTTCAGAGAATTGTAACGAACTTCTCCATCAAGGAATGCCTGGTAGTCTTCTGTTGGAGCTTTAGAGTCAAGTGTGAACTTGCTTTCTGCTTCCGGATTGAAGCGGAAGTTATGCCAGTATCCACATTTAACAGCTAATTCTTCTTCTGTCTGAGCTTTAGACATACCTTTCTTGATACCATGGTTGATACATGGAGCATAAGCAATAATCAGAGATGGTCCCGGATATGCTTCTGCTTCTGCAATTGCTTTTACAGTCTGGTTGAAGTCAGCACCCATAGAAATCTGAGCAACGTATACATAACCATAGCTCATTGCGATAGATGCCATATCTTTCTTCTTCACTTCTTTACCACCGGCAGCGAACTGTGCGATTGCACCTGTCGGAGTAGATTTAGAAGACTGTCCACCTGTATTAGAGTAAACTTCTGTATCGAATACCATAATGTTGATGTCTTTTCCACTTGCTAATACGTGGTCAACACCACCGAATCCGATATCGTAAGCCCATCCGTCACCACCGAAGATCCACTGGGATTTCTTAGCAAGGAAGTCTTTATTTTTAACGATGTCTTTGCATACATCACAGTCAATGCCTTCTAATGCTGCAACCAGTTTATCTGTTGCTGCACCGTTTGTAGCTCCTACAGTATAAGTATCTAACCATTCCTGGCAAGCTGCTTTTACTTCTTCAGAAGCTTTTTCGTTTGCTGCTACAGCTTCAACTTTTGCTTTTAATCCTTCACGGATTGCTTTCTGAGCCAGTAACATACCGTAACCAAACTCTGCGTTATCTTCGAACAGAGAGTTATCCCATGCAGGACCCTGTCCTTTTGCGTTTACAGTGTATGGTGTAGACGGTGAAGAGTTACCCCAGATAGAGGAGCATCCTGTTGCGTTTGCGATGTACATTCTGTCACCGAATAACTGTGTGATCAGTTTTGCGTAAGGTGTTTCACCACAACCAGCACAAGCACCTGAGAACTCAAGTAATGGCTGTTTGAACTGAGAACCTTTTACAGTGTTTTCTTTGAATTTAGCGATAACGTCTTCTTTTTCCGGAAGAGTTACAGAGTAATCAAAGAATTTCTGCATTTCGATATTTGCTTCCATGTTTTCCATAGCAAGTGCTTTTGCACCTTTTTTACCTGGGCAGACATTTACACAAGAACCACATCCTGTACAGTCAAGAGCGGATACTGCGATAGCAAATTTGTACTGTTTTAATCCAGTCATTTCAAGTGTCTGAGGAGCATTTGCTGCTTCTTCTTCTGTCAGAGCTACCGGACGGATAACTGCGTGCGGGCAGACATAAGAACAACGGTTACACTGGATACAGTTTTCCGGATTCCATACAGGAACGTTAACTGCGATACCACGTTTTTCGTAAGCGGATGTTCCGGATGGTGTTGTACCATCTACATAATCTTTGAATGCAGATACTGGCAGTGTATTACCTTCCTGAGCAGTAACTTTAGACTGAATATTGTTAACGAAGTCGATAACTTCTTTTCTTCCCTGTTCTGCATGTGTTGTGTCAAGACCTTCGTCTGCTGCTGTTTTCCAGCTTTCCGGAACAGTAACTTCAACGATCTGTTTTGCACCTTCATCGATAGCAGCCCAGTTCTTAGCAACTACATCATCACCCTTACGTCCGTAAGTAGCTTTTGCAGCAGCTTTCATTAAATCAATAGCCTGTTCTTCCGGAATGATTGCAGCCAGTTTGAAGAATGCAGACTGAAGAATTGTATTGATACGTGTAGGACCCATACCTGTTTCAATACCGATTTTAACACCATCAATTACATAGAATTTGATGTTGTGGTTTGCGATAAACGCTTTTACCTGTCCTGGAAGATGTTTTTCAAGTCCTTCCATATCCCATGGGCAGTTTAACAGGAATGTACCACCATCTACTAATTCCTGAACCATGTTGTATTTTCTTACATAAGAAGGATTATGACAAGCAACAAAGTTTGCCTGGTGAATCAGGTAAGTAGATTTGATTGGTTTTTTACCAAAACGAAGGTGAGACATTGTAACACCGCCGGATTTCTTTGAGTCATAATCAAAGTAAGCCTGAGCGTACATATCTGTATTATCACCGATAATCTTGATGGAGTTCTTGTTAGCACCTACAGTACCATCTGCACCCAGACCCCAGAACTTACAGTTGATTGTTCCTTCCGGAGTTGTAACAAGTGCAGCACCTGTTTCCAGAGAAAGATGTGTAACATCATCAACGATACCGATTGTGAATTTTTTCTTTTCTGTGTTATTGTATACAGCAACAATCTGTGCCGGTGTAGTATCTTTAGAACCTAAACCGTAACGACCTGTGAAAATCGGAACTGCATCGAATTTTGTTCCTTTTAATGCTGCAACTACGTCCAGATACAGAGGCTCGCCAAGTGCACCTGGTTCTTTTGTTCTATCTAATACAGAAATCTGTTTTACAGTTTCCGGAATAGCTTCAACTAAAGCTGCTGCGCTGAATGGTCTGTACAGACGAACTTTAACAACACCGACTTTCTGTCCAGCTGCTGTTAAGTAATCGATTGTTTCTTCGATTGTATCATTAACAGAACCCATAGCGATGATTACGTGTTCTGCGTCAGCTGCACCATAGTAGTTGAACAGTTTGTAATCTGTGCCAAGTTTTTCATTTACTTTGTTCATGTATTCCTGTACGATTGCCGGAAGAGCATCGTAGTATGGGTTACATGCTTCTCTTGCCTGGAAGAAGATATCCGGGTTCTGAGCTGAACCTCTCTGACATGGGTGATTTGGATTCAGAGCATTTCTACGGAACTCATCGATTGCATCCATATCTGCCATATCTTTTAAATCTTCATAATCCCATGTTTCAATTTTCTGAATTTCATGAGATGTACGGAATCCGTCGAAGAAGTTGATGAATGGAACTTTACCTTTGATTGCTGCTAAATGTGCAACTGGTGTTAAGTCCATAACTTCCTGTACAGAAGATTCACAAAGCATAGCGCATCCTGTCTGACGACATGCGTATACGTCGGAATGATCACCGAAAATAGAAAGTGCGTGGCTTGCAAGAGCACGAGCTGATACGTTGAATACACCCGGTAACTGCTCACCAGCGATTTTGTAAAGGTTTGGAATCATCAACAGAAGACCCTGTGATGCTGTATATGTTGTAGTCAGGGCACCTGCTGCAAGGGAACCGTGTACAGCACCTGCTGCACCTGCTTCAGACTGCATTTCTGTAACCTGAACTTCCTGTCCAAAAATATTTTTTCTTCCCTGTGTTGCCCATTCGTCTGTAGCTTCTGCCATAACGGATGATGGGGTGATTGGGTAAATTGCTGCAACGTCAGAAAATGCATAAGAAGCATGAGCTGCTGCATGGTTACCATCCATGGTTTTCATCTTTCTAGCCATTTGTTTTTTTCCTCCTTGTAAATTGTTACAACTTTAAACAATGTTCACTTCGCTCTCCGAAGTCTGTCAATAATTATATCACGATTTACAAATTATGTCTATTTTTATAAGAAAAGAAAATGCAATGTTTTCTCAAAAAAACATTTTTATGCTTCTATAATTTCCTTAATTGTCTTAGCACTTAACTCTCTTGTCAGTACTTTCTGAATTCTGCATAATTCTTTATGTACTTTGCAGCCATCTCCCTGATTTCGAACACACGGCTTATCTGGATTCATACATTCAATCATGAAAAATTCCGGCTCAACTGCACGGTAAATATCCATTAAAGTAATTTCATCAATTCCTTTATTTAAGGCATAACCTCCATTACTGCCACGATAACTTTTCACAAGTTCGGCTTTTTCCATCTTTTTTAAAATCTTATATACAAAAGCAGGTGTCAACACTTCTTCTTCACAAATCTGTGTCACACAGATTTTCTGACCTCCTGCCAGTGCTCTGACAATACGTACTGCATAATCACATTCTCTGGTAATCAGCATAGCTTCTCCCTTCTTCTTTAACGTACTTTCAGAACCTTTCTGTGCTTGATTTCTGTACTTGATTTCGTGAGAAGATTTTTTGTCAGGTATGCGGCGCATATGTTGATAAAATTCGGGTGCATCCGACGAAAAATCAGCCACAAAAGCAAATACAATAAGAACTCCGAGAGTACATTTTATCTATAAAAAATTTTTACTCATTTAGTTCCTGTCATCATTCGACATGCTCTAAGTGCCATCATTATACCTATGTATACTTAATTTATCAAGTATTTTGAAAGAAATGCTTGCAAATTCCCTATTTTACTGTAAAATAGGAAGAGATTATGCACACACAGTTTGTATATAGAAATAAGTGAGGTAAAAACATGATTGCAGCAAATAATGTTACTTTGAGAATTGGAAAAAAAGCACTGTTTGAAGATGTTAATATTAAATTTACCGAGGGAAACTGCTATGGTCTGATTGGTGCCAATGGAGCAGGAAAATCTACATTCCTGAAAATCCTCTCCGGTCAGCTCGAAACTACAAGTGGTGATATCACAATCACTCCTGGTCAGCGTCTCTCTTTCCTTCAGCAGGACCATTTTAAATACGACGCTTATCCGGTACTGGATACTGTAATTATGGGTAACAAGCGTCTTTATGAAATCATGAAAGAAAAAGAAGCCATCTACGCAAAAGAAGATTTTTCTGATGAAGATGGTATCCGTGCCAGCGAACTTGAAGGTGAGTTTGCAGAAATGAACGGATGGGAAGCAGAATCCGATGCTGCCCAGTTATTAAATGGACTTGGAATCGAGACTGAAATTCATTACGCTATTATGGGAGATTTAACAGGAAGCCAGAAAGTCAAAGTTCTGCTTGCACAGGCATTATTTGGAAATCCTGATATTCTGCTTCTCGACGAGCCGACCAACCACTTAGACTTAAACGCAATCGAATGGCTCGAAGAATTCTTAATCAACTTTGAAAATACGGTTATTGTTGTATCCCATGACCGTTATTTTTTAAATAAAGTATGTACTCATACCGCTGATATTGATTACGGAAAAATCCAGTTATACGCAGGTAACTATGATTTCTGGTATGAATCCAGCCAGCTCTTAATTAAACAGATGAAAGAAGCAAACCGTAAGAAAGAAGAAAAGATCAAAGAACTTCAGGAATTTATTTCCCGTTTCTCTGCAAATGCGTCAAAATCCAAACAGGCGACTTCCAGAAAACGTGCGCTCGAAAAAATTCAGCTTGATGAAATGCGTCCATCCAGCCGTAAATACCCTTACATTGATTTCCGCCCAAACCGTGAAATCGGAAACGAAGTATTAATGGTAGAAGGTCTTTCCAAGACAGTCGATGGAGTAAAAGTCCTCGATAATCTGACTTTTACCCTCGGACGCGAAGACAAAGTTGCTTTTGTCGGTGGAAACGAACAGGCAAAAACTGTTCTCTTTAAAATTCTGATGGGAGAAATGGAGCCGGATGAAGGTACTTATAAATGGGGCGTTACTACTTCCCAGTCTTACTTCCCGAAAGACAACACACTTGAGTTTGACAATGACTTAACCATCGCAGACTGGCTGACCCAGTATTCTGAAATCAAAGACGCAACTTATGTTCGTGGTTTCCTTGGACGTATGCTCTTCCCTGGTGAAGATGGTGTGAAAAAAGTACGTATTCTTTCCGGTGGTGAAAAAGTAAGATGTCTCTTATCTAAGATGATGATTTCCGGTGCAAACGTACTGCTCTTTGATGAGCCGACCAACCATCTGGACATGGAATCCATTACTGCCTTAAATAATGGTATGATTAAATTTCCTGGTGTTATCTTATTTGCATCCCATGACCACCAGATTGTACAGACAACTGCAAACCGTATCATGGAGATTATGCCAAACGGAATTCTTATCGACAAGATTACAACTTATGATGAATATCTTGAAAGTGATGAAATGGCAAAGAAACGTCAATCTGTCTATACAATGACCGAAGAAGACAACTAAATAAAATAAAA
>ENA-OPYX01000851-OPYX01000851.1-human-gut-metagenome-genome-assembly--contig:-NODE-851-length-17419-cov-2.795050_pt1 | contig 17419 bp, 18 predicted proteins | sample MGYA00242639_ERZ504486 | MGnify/ENA primary metagenome ERZ504486 (study PRJEB26092, sample SAMD00036296) | human gut metagenome | host: Homo sapiens | study: EMG produced TPA metagenomics assembly of... | reverse complement strand
GTTTTTGATGCATGAAAGCGATATAATGAGGCTAAAACACAGTGAGAAGGTAGCACAAAACAGGGGTATTTTACATGAAAAAATGGAAAGAAAAAGCAATGGCTGATCGTACTGGTTCTGACAGTAGCAGTGATTGCTATGACCTGTGTCGGAGGTTGGAAACATGCACAGAAGACGGCATTTTCACTGACAATTAACGGGACTCAGATCAGTAAAGAAGAGTACATTCAATGCATGAATCTGGTGCAGTACAACACGATGGTAACCCTTCGTTCGGAGAAGCATGATGTTTCAGAAGATGAACTTTTGGACGACGACTTAATAAAAATGGAAAAACCGGATATGAATATCTGGCGCAGCAGACAGTTGAACAGTTGAAATATATGCATGCAGTATATGATATCGCAAAAGACAAAGGCTATATTAAAGATGCGACCTATGAGGGGATGCTGAACCGTATGGAGCAGGAAAATCAGTCACGAAGTGAGAAAATCGAAAAAGGTGAGACTGTCTATGGATTGAAAGAATATTCCACAGAAATGTATCAGGATTATGAACTGAATTATCTTCAGGAAACATATATGAATGATAAATCAAATGAAGATATGAATTTTACTGAGGAGGAAATTCAGAAACATTATGATAATGATGACTGGTTTGTCGGAGAAGAAGCCAGAGAGGTGGATCTGTCAGAAGCGCGTGCAGCAGTCATTGATGAATTGCGTCGTGCAAAATATGAGGAAATGACAGAAGAAAAAGCAAAGGTTGCTGAAGTGGACGGAGATATGGATGCTTTATCTCAGTTTACTTTGAAACAACTGTAATCAATTGGACTATGGGGAATTTGATATAAAAAAATTATATCCGGTGATTACAGTCATACAATTAGGAGGAGAAGAAACATGAGAAAAAATGGGCGAGCAGATTACTTGCAATGATGCTGACCGGTGTTACGGTAGTAAGCATGATGCCGGCAAACATCGCACATGCAGAAGAAGCTGACGGACAGCAGGGGACTACATATTATGTAAGTTCTCAGAATGGTGATGATGCCAATGATGGAACATCGGAGAAAAAAGCGTTTAAAACGCTGGATAAAATTAATGAGATTACGTTAGGACCGGGAGATAAAGTACTTCTGGAGAAGGGATCTGTATTTACAGATCAGTACCTTCATGTACAGGGAAGCGGAAGTGCAGAAGCACCGATAGAGATTTCTACTTATGGTGAAGGCAACAGACCACGAATTGACGCCAATGGCACCGGTGTATGGTATCAGGATTATGGAAATCATCTGGATAATACAGGACATAAATGGAAGGGAAATGTTTCTTCAACCATTTTGCTGAAAGATGTAGAATACATAGAGATCAGAGGTCTGGAGCTGACAAATGACAGAGAGACCAGTAAAGTAGACGATGGATTAAAATATAACGACGCAAATGTTATGGATCGTACCGGTGTGGCTGGTGTAGCGAAGGATAAAGGTACGGTAGATCATATTGTTCTGGATGATCTGTATGTTCATGATGTAGACGGCAATGTTATCAACAAACATATGGCAAATGGTGGTATCTACTTTATCGTAGAGAAACCAACAGATGAGAATGCTACCGGCGCTTCCAAATTCAATGATCTGACAATTGAAAACTGTAGTGTTGTAACAAACAAACCGCTGGGGTATCGCAGCAGCTTATACCTATGCATGGGCACAGCTTAACAGTGCACATTTGAATGAAGCAGCATTGGAAAAATATGCTTCCAGTAATGTGACAATTCAGAACAATTACATTAAAGCTGCCGGTGGTGATGCAATCACAACCATGTATGTAGATCAGCCACTGGTTCAGTACAATGTGGCTGAGGATTGTTCCCGTCAGATGAATCCGACAGATTATCCAAGTGGCTGGCAGCGTGTAGCAGCCGGAATCTGGCCTTGGAAATGTAAAGATTCTGTGTTCCAGTATAATGAATGTTATAATAATCAGTATGCTTATCATGGTAATGGCGATGGTCAGGCATGGGATGCAGACTGGACAGACGGAACACTCTATCAGTACAATTACAGTCACGGAAACTCCCGTGGAGCAATCATGTTCTGTGGAGCAGAGGCTGTGAATACAACATTCCGTTATAATATCAGTGAGAACGAGTTGACAGGTCCGTTAGATTTACCAGGCAATCCGGATGCTCATATTTATAACAATACATTCTATATGAATGAGAATATTAAGAGTATTTTTGACCGTACCGGTGGAAATGCAGTGCTCGAGAATAATATTTTCTATTATGGTGGCTCAACGCCGTTAAATCAGAACTGGTATCCGGGCGGAACACTTCAGTATGACAATAACCTGTACTATAACTTTGCAAATACACCAAGCGGAGATAAGAATGCCGTTGTTGTAAATGCAGGTACAAAAGTTCTGGAAGATGCAGGATCCGGTCCATCTTCAAATACATCAGGTATTGCTTATATCAAAGAGAATGCATCTGTATTTGACGGTTATAAACTGGCAGAAGATTCGCCGGCAATTAATGCAGGTAAAGTGATCACAGACAACAACGGATATGATCTGGAGCATGATTTCTTCGGACATGCACTGACAGATATCCCGGAGATTGGAGCTGCAGAAAGTGATTATGTAACAGTAACTGCTACTTCTAATGTATATAATGTGGCAAATGATCAGATCAGTGGTCTGGCAAAACATACAACAGTCAAAGAATTACTGAAGAATCTTAAGATAGACAGCAATGCACAGGTTACGGTAAAATCCGGTGATAAAGTTTTAGCTGAAAATGATGTAGTAAACGGTGGATGCACAGTAACAATTTCCTATGGCGAGAAATCCAAAACATATACGATTGTAGCAAGTTCTGACTGCGAATTAAAATCTACTGTATATATGATGACAGGAACAACAATCAAGATTCCGTCTACCGAGAAGAATCCGGCAACTGTCAGCGAAGTAAAACAGAATGTAAAAACAAGCAGTACCGCAACCGTAAATGTAATTTCTGATGACAAAGTACTGGCAAACACTGATACAATTGCGGATGGAATGACACTTCGCATTACGGCAGAAGATGGTACAACAAGCGATTACGTTATTGCCGTAAAGAATAATTATAACTGGGTTGGTGATTATGTTAACGCACAGCAGGGTAATGTGTGGTTTGGACAGATCAAAAATAACAGTGCAGATACATGGAATAATATGACATCCTATGATCCGGACTGGCCAAACTGGCAGGTAAATACTTATTATGGACCGGGCGTGGATGCCCCAAGTCATGCAGAGGCAGCAAAAATAATACAAACTCTTATCATGGTCTGCTTTCTGCACCGCCAAAATCAGACATTTATACTGCAATGGCATACCGTGTACCAAAGAGCGGCGTGATTTCTTTTAATATCAGAAATGATGAACCGTATCTGCGTCAGAACGGAAACTCCGGTGGAAGCACAACACTGACTCTGATGCACAATGACACCGAGTTACAGAGCGTAACACTTTCTGTCAGTGGTCAGAAAGGTGAGTGGAAATCTATTGATGCGCTGGAAGTAAAAGCAGGCGATTATATCCGTGTGGTTGCAAAATCAAACAATAATCCTACAAAACCGTCTGCACATATTACACCGATCATCTCTTATGTAGATGAAGCAGTAGCAGATACCACAGTACCGGAAACACCGAAATATGCAACCGCTGCTGATGTAACAGAGTCGACAGCAGCCATCAGTTGGGAAGAAGCACTTGATAACGTAGCCGTTACAGGTTACAACGTATATGTCAACGATGAAAAAGTAAATGATGAACTGATCACAGATACTTCCTATACAGTCACAGGTCTGACAGACAATACAGAATACACAGTAACCGTTACAGCGGTAGACGCAGCAGGAAATGAATCAGGGGCATCAGAGGCAGTTACCTTTACAACCGTTGAGGCAGACAGAGAAGCTCCGAGTGCACCGGCGAATGTTGCAGCAGCAGATATTACCAGAGGCGGCGCAGCAATCAGCTGGGAAGCATCTACCGACAACGTAGGCGTAACAGGATATGATGTATATGTAAATGGTAAAAAAGACAACGATGCACTGGTAACAGGCACAACATACGAACTCAGTGGTCTGAATCAGGATACTTCTTATAAAGTAGAAGTTTACGCACTGGATGCAAAGGGCAACCGCTCTGAGGCAGGAAACGTTACATTCCAGACATTAAAAGCATATGCAGACGGATTATCTGATACAAGAGATGCAGACGGCAACTGGTATTACTACAAAAATGACAAGTAGATACTGGCGTTACAACTGTTGCAAAGAACAAAAACGGCTGGTGGTATGTAAAGAACGGTAAAGTAGATTTTAGCTATACCGGAATTGCAAAAAATGAGAACGGCTGGTGGCGCATTGTCAATGGAAAAGTTGACTTTAACTGCAACAGTGTAGAGAAAAACGAAAACGGCTGGTGGTACATCCGCGGAGGAAAAGTAAACTTTGGTTACACAGGAATCGCCAAGAATGCCAACGGCTGGTGGAGAATCGTTGATGGAAAATGTAGATTTCAACTGCAACAGTGTAGAGAAAAACGAAAACGGCTGGTGGTACATCCGCGGCGGAAAAGTAGACTTCTCTTATACAGGAATCGCCAAGAATGCAAACGGCTGGTGGAGAATCGTCAACGGAAAAGTAGATTTCAATTGCAACAGTGTAGAGAAAAATGAAAACGGCTGGTGGTATATCCGTAATGGAAAAGTAGATTTCTCCTACACAGGAGTAGCAAAGAATGCCAACGGCTGGTGGAGAATCGAAAACGGAAAAGTAAACTTTAATTACAATGGACTTGCCCAGAATGAAAATGGCTGGTGGTACATTAAGAATGGTAAAGTGGACTTCTCCAATCGCGATGACATCAGAATCAATGGAAAAATTTATAAAGTGTTCAATTAGTAAATAACCGATATAGAATTACCCCATAGTGTACTGATTGAAAAAAGAAGCGGCTTTCGAAAGAGAGCCGCTTCTGTTGTGCTTGAATCAAGTCGAACGCACGTGAGACTTGGTGCGTGATTCTGGTCAGCGTAAGCTGACATATTCTTCTCAGAATCACCGCACTTTACAAAATATTGCAGATCATAGGTATCGTTGATAAAGATATCTGATTATTCTGCATGTGTGTTAGTTGTAATAGTTTTTAATATAGGGATTTCCGGTAGCTGGAAGGAGATTCCCCGATCACTGTCATAAACAGTTTGGAATAATGCTGAGAATCTTTCAAACCAACCATCTGAGCAATCTCCGTCAGTGATTTATCTGTATCCTGCATCAGATCAATGGATTTGTTGATGCGGTAAATATTGATATAGTTGGACAGTGTGATCGTCATATATTTTTTGAACAGGCTGCTCAGATAACGGACGGAAATCTGAAGTTCCTTTGCGATGTCCTCCTGAAGAATCTTGTGCATATAGTTTTTGTGGATGTAATCCAGAGTGTATGCCACATAGCTGTTTTGCAGGTTCGGATCAGTAAAATCGTGATTCGGCCGCTTTTTGTCCAGAATATGAAGCATGATGTTCATAATGGCGATGTTGATATTCGCAGCAGTAAATAAACTGTCTGTCGAGGAGTGCAGCGAAATAATTTTGTTTACACAGTCATCCAGTACCTGATCAGATTCCTGTCTATAGTAAGTCTGACAGTGAAAACGGATCGCATGCATCATACCGATGGGATAAATGCCATCATCACTCAAGATGATTTTTGTGAAGGTATCCGGGCGGAAATGAATCTGTTGATATTCACAGTCCCCACTGTAATCAACACGGAAAGAGTGAATAACGTTTGGCAGGATCATGATAAAGTCTCCAGCCTTGCAGTGAATAGATTCAGAAGCAATATCCATATGGCAGCTTCCGGAAACTATTCGGTAAATTTCAATGGTCGTGTGAATGTGAAAACCAAACTGGTATCCGGCTTTCTTCTTTTGAACGAGCGCGCCTGTCAGTACATCATTTGATAGGGACAGGGCGAGCTGTTCCCTCATATTTTGATTTGCCATAATGTTGCTCCTTATATCATTGTGTCATTGCGATTTGGTGTGCTCTTATTATAGCAGATTTGGGAAAAAGAGATACTGTTTGTTGATAAAACACTTAAGAGGACGTATTGAAAAGAGAAATACAGGTGTAAAATATAAGGAGTCAGATAGCAATATGCAAATTTACACACAATTACCAGAAAAGGGATATAAATTTAAAAGAAAAAATCTTGCAAGATATAAGAATTTCAATTATAATAGAAAAGTTGCAAGGGGGGAATGAAGTTTCTCTGTTTTTTAAGGAATATAAGTAATATATTTAGGAGGAAATTAAGTATGAAAAACTTGAATCGCTGGGTATATGCGATCATCGGTGTTATCACTCTGCTTCTCGCAGGTCTGGTATATGCTTGGTCCGTTATGTCCAAATCTATCGGTGCTTCCCGTCCGGACTGGACAGCAGCACAGTTATCTATGACATTTACCATGGTTATGGCATTTTTCTGTATCGGATGTCTGATTGCCGGTATGATGGCAAAAAAAATGTCAGTCCGAAGATCTACATCATTCTTTCAGGAATTTTATTTCTGGCAGGATTTATGATCGCTTCCACCACAGGCACTTCACCGGCTACCCTGTATCTTGGATTCGGTGTTTTGTGTGGTCTTGGCGCAGGATTTGCTTATAACGCAGTTATGAGTACCATGTCTTTATGGTTCCCGGACAAACAGGGTCTGATCTCAGGTATTCTTCTGATGGGATTTGGTCTGAGCAGCTTTATCATTGGTAAAGTGTTTGCAGCTGTTACACCGTCTGATGGAACAGACAAGTGGCAGGAAACTTTCCGTATTCTCGGTATTATCATCGTAGTTGTAATGGTGATCTGCAGCTTCTTCTTTGTAAAACCGGAAGCTGGTTACAATCCGGGTGCTGCATCTGCTCAGAAAAAAGCAGTACGTGAGCCGGCTTGTGAAGTAAACACAGGAAAAATGGCTATGATGCCGACATTCTGGTTTTACTATATCTGGGCTATTCTGGTGAGTGCTGCAGGTCTTGCACTGGTTTCTCAGGCAAGTGGTATCGCAAGCCAGGTTGGAACTACTGTATCTGATGGAAACATTGCTACTGTTGTAGGTCTGATCTCTATTTTCAACGGTATCGGACGTGTAATCTTTGGTGGATTATTTGATAAAAAAGGTCACAGATTTACAATGATCCTTGATATGATCATTTTTATCGTTGCTGCTCTGATTCTTGTACTTGCTCTGATGAGCGGAAACTTTGCATTCATCGTGATCGGTTTCGTTGTAGGAGGACTTGCTTATGGTGGAGTTACACCGACAAACTCTGCTATCATCAGTGATTTCTTCGGACGTGAGAACTATTCTATGAACTTCTCACTGATAAATACAAACCTGCTGATTGCATCTTTTGCTTCTACTATTGCAGGTAAACTGTATGACGCAAGCGGATCTTTCATGACAACTATTTTCATGATGATCATCGTAACGGTTCTTGGTTTTGTTGTATCTTTCGGAGTACGCAGACCGAAAGCAAAATAAATAATAGAATATCAGATCATAAAAAATTAAGAAAGTGGAATAGTCCTTTTGTGGGACTGCCACTTTCTTTTTTTATAAAATGAGTTACAATGGGCGAAGTCAGAAAAGAATCATTGGTAAAGGGTGATAAAAATGGATGAATGTAAGGAATGTTACAGAAAATAACAGATGTGACAGGGAAAACATTGAAATCCACAATAAGATAGATAACAGAAGCAGATAGTACAGAAGGAATGTGAAAGATATGAAGATAGTTTTTTTAGATGATAATTCAATTGGAACGGACATTGATCTCAGTGGATTTGAGTCTCTGGGTGAAGTGGTTCGTTACGGAAGCAGTAAGCCGGAGGAGGTTCCGGAGCGTGTGAAGGATGCGGATGTGGTCATCATCAACAAGATGGAGATCAACGAGCGGACCATCGGAACGGCAGAAAAGCTGAAACTTGTGTGCGTGACTGCTACAGGTACCAATAATTTGGACAAGGAGTTCCTGGCAAAAAGGAATATTGCGTGGAGAAATGTGGCAGGCTATTCTACAGAGTGTGTGGCGCAGCATACGTTTGCGTTACTGTTCTATTTGTTGGAGAAAATGCCCTATTATGACAATTATGTTAAATCAGAGAAGTATGTAAATGATGCTATGTTTACACATTTTGCAAATCATTTTCATGAACTTTGCGGTATGACATGGGGCATCATTGGTCTGGGAGCCATCGGCAGACGGGTGGCAGATCTGGCAAAGGCTTTTGGCTGCCATGTGATCTATTATTCCACTTCCGGAAACCATACGGAGGATGGCTACGAGCGCGTAGATTTTGATACCTTGCTTAAGACATCTGATATTGTGTCCGTGCATGCACCGCATGACGGAGCAGACGGAACAGCTGATGAATGCAGCTGCATTTTCAAAAATGAAAAACAGTGCGATTTTTATCAACGTGGGACGCGGACCAATCGTGGTGGAAGCGGATCTGGCAGATGCGCTGGAACAGGGTGAGATCGCGGCAGCAGGCCTGGATGTACTGAGCGCGGAGCCGATGCGTGAGGACAATCCACTGCGTTGCATCAAGGATAGTGAGAAACTTGTGATCACGCCGCATATCGCATGGGCGGCGGTGGAGACGCGCAAGCGTCTGATGGACATTATTTTACAGCAGGTGAAGGAGCTTTTTGAAGTTAAGCAAAAATAATGAGAAAATGCGATGGATGAAAATACATAGGTTACGATGGAAGGAGAACGTATCTTTATGAAAAATAAAAAACGATTGGCGAAGCTGATTTTTGTGGCGATACTGCTTCTGATCATCTGGTATACATTTAAGGATTCCGCAGGGGATATTGTTGCACAGCTTCAGAAAACATCTTTTGCGGTGCTGGTGGCGATTATGGCTGCAACCGTGATCTATCATTTATTTGAGGCATGGATCACCTATTCACTGGCGCGCAGATATAATCCAAAATTCAAGTTCCGGGAAGCCGTTTACTGTGCTTTTAACTGTTCTTTTTACCGTTTATCTACACTGGGAAGCGGCTCCGGTGTGGCAGCAATCGTGTATCTGGGAAAAAAAGGTGTTGGCTATTCGGAGGCAACCGGACTTTATATGATTCAGTACATGGTGCACAAAGTCAGTGTGGCACTGTTCAGCGGACTTTTATTTATCTTGAACTGGAAAGTAATGTCTGTGAATTATAGAGAATATGGCGTGTATCTGGGGCTTGCATATGTGTTGACCGCGATTATCAGTATCGCATTGATTATTTTTGCGGTATCTGCAAAATCCCATCAGTTGATTCTGTGGATTGTGCGTAAGTTCAACAAAAGCGGAAAACTGACTTCGGCATTGAAAAAACTGGAAGAGAGCTGTGATATCATGGAAAAATCAACATCCCGCTTGTTGAAGGATGTACCATCGCTAATTTCCATGGTGTTGAAAAATTTGGCAAAACTGTGCTTCTGGTATTGTATTCCGTTTTTAATTCTGTTTGGAACAAATGAAATTTCAATATTGGATTCTTTGTCAATTACATCGCTGTCTGTTATGTCGGCAGCGGTAATTCCGACACCGGCAGGAGTTGGAGCGGTAGAACTGATTATGACGAACCTTTTTGCCGTATTAGTTGGTGTGCATAAAGCCGGTGCGATCACGGTTCTTTACCGTGTGGCAACCTTTATTTTCCCCTTTGTAGTGGGCGGTGTGCTGATTCTGATCAGTAAACTTGTGGTTACAGTTCACTCATCACATGTATTCAGGTAATGATCATGCTTGCATGAGGAATTACCTGGATGCATAGTGATGAAGGGAGCGCCTTTTTGTGAGCAAAAACAGTAGCAAAGCTACGGAGAAGCCCGAAAGGGCGTTTTGCGAATGGCGCGTGTGAACTGTAACAACCTGTGTATTGGCAGAAATAAGTAAAAAATTAGCTATTGCATTTGAAAAAAGTATGTGCTATCATATGTGCAGAAAAAGCAAAGAAATCTTCAGGGCAGGGTGAACTGAACCGAATGCAATTCGAAGCAGAGAGTCCCGACCGGCGGTATAGCCCGCGAGCGTGAAAGCGTTGATTTGGTGATTCTGGTAAGCAGAAGATTCCAAAGCCGACAGTATAGTCTGGATGAAAGAAGAACAAGCGAAAATAAATACTTAAATGAGACAGAAAAACAAATGTTTTGAAGTCCATTTAACAAAAAAGATTTTCACTCCCTGAGATTTATCTCAGGGATTTTCTTTTACCATAAATTTTTGATCTGAAAAATTTTCGGAGCCGGGATGTGAATGTTACATAAAACTAACAAGAGCATCAGGCGATGAAACACAGATACATCAGGCAACGCAAAAATTTATGGAAGCAGAAAATCCCTGGAAGCTTGAAGGGAGTGATTTTTTTATGCAGGAAAAAGAAGAATATATGAAACGGGCGTTGGAACTGGCGCGAAAGGGAGAAGGTCATACATCACCGAATCCGATGGTTGGCTGCGTGGTAGTCAAAGACGGACGGATCATCAGTGAGGGGTATCACGAGAAATACGGAGAGTTTCATGCGGAGCGAAATGCATTGACCCGCTGTACAGAAGATACCACAGGAGCTGATTTGTATGTGACATTGGAGCCGTGTTGTCATCAGGGGAAAAAACCCCCACCGTGTACGGACATTATCATTGAAAAAAAAATCGCCCGGGTTTTTGTGGGAAGTATGGATTCTAACCCACTGGTGGCAGGTAAAGGTGTACAGATCCTGCGGGATCATGGCATTTATGTAGAGACCGGAATTCTGGAAGAGGAATGCCTGAAGTTAAACGAAGTATTTTATCATTACATCACGACAAAGACACCGTTTGTGGTTATGAAATATGCCATGACTCTGGACGGAAAAATCGCCTGTGCCACCGGAGATTCCAGATGGGTGACCGGAGAGACGGCCAGAGCGCAGGTGCATCGGATGAGGGGACGCTACCGGGGCATCATGGTAGGAATCGGAACGGTGTTGGCAGATGATCCGATGTTGAACTGCCGCGTGGAAGGCGGTGTGGATCCGGTGAGAATCATTTGCGATTCCAACCTTCACATTCCACTGGCAAGTCAGATCGTAAAAACTGCATCAGAAATTGAGACGATCGTTGCCTGCAGTCAGGAAGCGTTAGAAGCAGAGCGAAAGCAGGAGAAAATCAGGAAGTTAAAAGAGGCAGGCATTCAGCTGATCGGCACGGAAGGTGCACACGGAGTCAATCTGGTGGAATTGATGAAAAAACTTGGTGAGCAGAACATTGACAGTATTTTACTGGAAGGCGGTGGAACGTTAAATGCTTCTGCACTGGAAGATGGTATCGTAAATAAAGTATATGCTTACATTGCAGGAAAGCTCATCGGCGGCATGGATGCACGCTCTCCGGTAGAGGGAATGGGAATCGACCGAATGGCAGATGCGATCACATTGAAAAATATGGAGATTGAACGTCTGGGCGATGACTTCTGCATTGTTGGCTATGTCAAATAACGATGCAAAAAACGAGATAAGTGAAAAGAATTTCTTGAACAAAGAATACTTGCTACATAGTGTTCAGGAAGAGTAATAAGACAACAATACCTGAACAGTAATTGATATAAAATTAAAAGTTAACTTGAAAAGAGGCGATCATACATGTTTACAGGATTAATTGAAGAAGTGGGAACCATTCAGAATGTACGACGTGGCGCCGGTCCTGTGTACTGACCATCGGATGCAAAAAAGTGCTGGAAGGCAGTCAGATCGGAGACAGCATTGCAGTCAACGGTGTGTGCCTGACAGTGACGAACATGGGCGGCAGTTATTATACCGCAGATGTTATGGCAGAGACAATGAACCGAAGTTCTCTGAGGCAGTTAAGTACTGGGGCAAGCGTAAATCTGGAGCGGGCGATGCCGGCAAACGGCAGATTTGGCGGTCATATCGTATCGGGACATATCGATGGCACCGGAACGGTGCAGAGCATTGAACCGGATGACAACGCAATCTGGTACACCATCGCAGCAAAGCCGAACCTGCTTCGCTATATCGTAGAAAAAGGTTCCATTACAATCGATGGTATCAGCCTGACCGTGGCTTATGTGGATGAACATTGTTTTAAAGTGTCCATCATCCCACATACACAGCAGGTAACCGCTTTGCATGACAGAGGCGTTGGCGACATCGTCAATCTGGAATGCGATATTATTGGAAAATATGTGGAAAAACTGTTGCAGCCGGCAGCGGCAGAAGAAGAAACAAAAAAAGAAATCGGAATCACCGAAGACTTTTTAAAAAAATATGGATTCTAAATTTACAGGAATCAGAAATGCGATAAACAAGTAAATTGAAAAACAGATGATAGAAAAGTAATTAAAACTTAAATGAATGAAAGTTAAGGGAAACTTGGAGGATAAAAAAATGGCAAAAGAAATTGGAACAGTAGAAGAAGCATTACAGGATTTGAGAGACGGAAAAGTAATTTTAGTAATTGATGATCCAGGAAAGAGAAAACGAAGGTGATCTGATCTGTGCGGCAGAGTTTGCAACACAGGAAAATGTAAACTTTATGGCATGCGAAGCAAAAGGTTTGATCTGTATGCCGATGAGCGGTGAGCTTTGCGATAAACTGGGACTGGATCAGATGGTAAGTGTGAATACAGATAATCATTGTACTGCATTTACCGTATCCATCGATCATGTAGACACCACAACCGGCATTTCCGCAGCAGAGCGTTCCTACACTGCATTGAAATGTGTGGAAGACGATGCAAGACCGGCAGACTTCCGCAGACCGGGTCATATGTTCCCACTGCGTGCAAAAGACGGCGGCGTACTGGTGCGTGACGGCCATACAGAGGCAACCGTTGATCTGGCAAAACTGGCAGGCTTAAAACCGTGTGGACTTTGCTGTGAGATCATGCGCGAGGACGGAACCATGATGCGTACCACAGAGCTGTTGCAGTTTGCAGAAAAACATGATCTGACCGTTATCACAATTACCGATATCATTGAGTATCGTCTTAAAAATGAGAGTCTGATCCGCCGCGAAGCAGATGCAAAACTCCCGACAAAATATGGTAACTTTGAGATTTATGGATATGAAAATATTTTAAACGGAGATCATCACGTAGCACTTGTTATGGGCGATGTGGCAGACGGTGAGCCGGTACTTTGCCGTGTACATTCCGAGTGCCTGACCGGAGATGTGTTTGGTTCCAGCCGCTGCGACTGTGGAGAACAGTTAGATGCAGCAATGAAAGCCATTGCAAAAGAAGGTAGAGGCGTATTGTTATATCTTCGCCAGGAAGGTCGTGGCATTGGTCTCATCAATAAATTAAAAGCATACGAGCTGCAGGAGCAGGGTTATGATACCGTAGAAGCAAATATCAAACTTGGTTTCCCGGCTGATATGCGTGAGTACGGAGTGGGCGCACAGATCCTGCGTGATATCGGAGCAAAACGTCTGCGTCTGCTGACAAACAACCCAACCAAGATCACAGGACTTGCAGGATATGGCATCACCATTGAGGAGCGCGTACCGATCCAGATCAAAGCACAGAAATTTGACTATTTTTACCTGAAAACCAAACAGGAAAAAATGGATCATATGACAAACTATGAATAAAATACAACCGGTAAAATGCAGGAGCATTCTTGAATGTTTGGAGAGATTTTGTAAAGTAAATACAGAGTGATAAAAGAAGTAGAAATATAAAGTAAAAATTAGAAATAAACGTAATAATTCAAATCAGGAGGATAAGAAAATGAGAGTTTTAGAAGGAAATGTAGTAGCAGAGGGAATTAAAATCGGTATTGTAGCAGCACGTTTTAACGAGTTTATCGTATCAAAACTGGTTGGCGGCGCACAGGACGCTTGTGTACGTCACGGTGTAAAAGATGAGGACATTGATCTGGCATGGGTTCCGGGTGCATTTGAGATCCCGATCGTTGCAAAGAAAATGGCAGCTTCCGGAAAATACGATGCAGTACTTTGTTTAGGAGCAGTTATCAAAGGTTCCACAAGCCACTATGATTATGTGTGCGCTGAGGTCAGCAAAGGAACTGCTATGGTTGGCCTTGAGACAGGCGTACCGACACTGTTTGGTGTATTGACAACTGACAACATCGAGCAGGCGATCGAGCGTGCAGGTACAAAAGCAGGAAACAAAGGCTATGATGTTGCTTGCTCCGCAATCGAGATGGTAAATCTGATGAAAAACATCTAATAAAAGAGTAAAAAAACAAGAGCAAAAGGACTATTTATAAAAAACAAGTCTTTTTGCTCTTTGCTTTATCATTAGAGAAGCATGTATATACATGCGGCACGCAGTGCAGTGTGGCGCAAAAAAATTTACAAATATCACGATGTAAATTGAGAACTTCTGCATTTTTCCTCAAGGAGCGATTGTTAGCGACTGAGGCAAAATGCAGAAGTTCGTATCAAAACATAATATCGTAAATTTTTAAGCCACACAAATAAGCCACACCAAACAAGATCTAATGTTTCCGAAAGTTTTTCAATCAAATCTGTGATCGTTGTAACCGCATCCATCTGATCACTGCTTTCCATTGCATGAATATAATCCTTGCGTTTTTCCCATACAGTATGAATCGCATCAGTCAGTGTCTGATCAGACAACGCTTCTTCTTCGATCACATAGCTGAATCCCTGTTTTCAAAAGAATTTGCATTCAGAATCTGATCGCCACGGCTTGCATTTTTGGATAACGGAACCAGAATATTTGGTTTACGTAATGCCAGCAATTCGCAGATAGAGTTAGCACCTGCACGGGAGATTACAAGTTCTGCAACGGCAAACATATCTGCCAGCTCTTTGTTTGCATATTCATATTGTACATAACCGGCTGTGTTATTCAGGGAAGCATCCAGATTTCCTTTTCCACACAGATGGATCACCTGATAATTTTTCAGCAGTTCCGGAAGAATACTGCGGACAGTATCGTTAATGACTTTGGAACCGGAACTTCCGCCAACTACAAGAATGACCGGTTTTTCACTGTTGAGACCAGTGTATGTATAAGCAGCTTCTTTGCTTCCGTGAAGTAGCTCTGCACGGATCGGAGAACCGGACAATACAGCTTTTCCTTCTGGCAGATGTGGAATTGTTTCCGGGAAGTTACAGCATACACGGCTTGCTGCCGGGATCGCGATACGGTTGGCAAGTCCCGGAGTAATATCAGATTCATGGATGATCGTCGGCACTTTGGCATGTTTTGCTGCCAGAACCACCGGAACACTCACAAATCCGCCTTTGGAGAATACAATATCCGGTTTTAATTTGCGCATCAGAGCTCTTGCCTGAAAATATCCCTTCATTACTTTAAATGGATCAGAGAAGTTTTTCGGATCAAAATAACGGCGCAGTTTTCCGGAAGAAATGCCGTAATACGGGATATTCTGCTGTTCGATCAGTCCTTTTTCCATGCCTGCATAAGAACCGATGTAGGAAATGTCATAACCCAGTTCTTTCAGGCGCGGAAGAAGCGCAATATTTGGTGTAACATGTCCGGCAGTACCACCGCCGGTGAGAATGATTTTTTTCATATGATGAATCCTTTCTGTTTCAGATATCTGACTTCATTTCTTACAAATATACACCTATTCCCATGGGGTGACAAGTATTTCTCTTCGTCAAAAAAGGGATTCAACACTTACAGAATTGAGCCGCCATTTCTGTAAGTGTTCAGTAATAGCAGATTTTCTTAGAAGGAGAGAATTTTCTGTTTCAGAATCATCTCTACGAGTTGATTAACTTCCGGTTTTTGATGAAAATTGATCAGTTAAGTATTAAAAACTGGAAAAATATTATAATAGGAAGAAACAGGTCGAAACTTGCGGCGAAAAGAGCCGCAAAGCCCCCTTTTCTAAAGTGTATGTTTTTGTTACACTTGCTATGTAACAAAAATGTCATGAACAGGATCCATGACGGGAAGGAGGCGTGAAATGGATCGACTGATTCATTTTGCAGAAATGATATATACACAGCATACGACAGAGCTGATTCTGGGTATTCTGGGGTGTATTGTAGTACTGATGATAATCAATCTGGCAGGGGTGCGTCGATGCAGAAAACAGATCATCCGTCTGACGGAAAAATCAAAAGATGTAATGAAAATTGCCATGAGTCAGAGAGCAACAGACAGTGGCAGAGATCGTGAAAAATACATAAGAAAAGAACCGGAAACAAGTGCAAAAAGAGGACATGCTGTAACAAAGTCAGAGGAAGAATTATTTGGCAGTGTCATACAGGAAATGTTTCCGTAAATGATGTAATAAATTGTATTTTGAAAAAGATGATGGAATCCCAAAAAAGTGCACAAAAATGTGCAATTTGGTATAAAAATCATCTTTTTTCAAGGAAAAAATGGGTAAAAAGTGCACAAAAAGTGAAAAATAGGGTTGACATCCTGAAAATGGGTTGTTATAATGCGTGCAACGTTTGTGTAACAATTCTGTAACAAATTTAACAGAAATGCATAATTAGTAATTGGAATTGTAATACTAACACAAAACAAATTATAAAATCAATTAACAAATTTTTACGGGCAATTTTGTAAAGGTTTGAATCAGGAGGTCAAATGAAATTTAGAAAGGTTATTGAAAGCGGAATTATTACAGCAGCTCTGGCACTCACATCCGTCACAACAGCCGTTTCTGCAAGTGCTGCTGAGACAGGAACCACGACGGAGAGCGCTACAGTAAATGCAAATGTGGCAGACCGTGTAAGCCAGGCGGCAAGCACAGGAGTTCAGTCTGTTCAGATCATACAACAGAACGCACAGGCAGCGGCAGAAGCTGCTGAGTGGGCAGACAAAATGCTGGTAACAGTTGATAAAGACAGTTCATTGAATATACGAAAAGAAGCATCTGCGGATGCGGAAGTAGTTGGAAAATTTTATGCAGGCTCCGGTGCGGAAGTACTTGAGACCGGTGATGAATGGACCAAGGTAAAATCCGGAGACGTAGAAGGTTATGTAAATAATGCATATTGTGTATTTGGCGAAGATGCTCACACTTATGCAGAAGAAAACTGTGAGACAAAGGCAACCGCGAATGCAGATGGTATCCGTGTTCGTGAGGCATCCAACACAGATGCAAAAATTCTTGACGTCATCGATTCCGGCGCATCTCTGACAGTAAACACAGATGCAGAGGAAGTTGACGGATGGGTTTCCGTAGACTGCAACGGAACAACCGCATATGTTGCGGCAGACTATGTAGACGTTGCATTAAATATTGACGATGCCGTAAGCATGGAAGAAATCCGTGCAAGAGAAGCAGCTGCCGCTCAGAAAGCAGCAC
>ENA-OPYX01000850-OPYX01000850.1-human-gut-metagenome-genome-assembly--contig:-NODE-850-length-17430-cov-9.508698_pt1 | contig 17430 bp, 18 predicted proteins | sample MGYA00242639_ERZ504486 | MGnify/ENA primary metagenome ERZ504486 (study PRJEB26092, sample SAMD00036296) | human gut metagenome | host: Homo sapiens | study: EMG produced TPA metagenomics assembly of... | reverse complement strand
ATATTTTGAAGGGATAATGTATTCAGCGGTATTGGGAGTGTAGCGTTATGCCGATGTTTTCTGGTTGGGTGTTAGGTTGATGATAGGGGACAGGCCTGCTGCGCAGGCCGCTTTCTCGTCCGCTGCGACCAATCGGCTCAGCGTTTCATTTCCAATAACGTTGAATACTTACGCCCTTGCGAAAACATTTCATTGCCATAGCGTAGATTCAGGCGTGCCCAAGAAGGGGGTTGTAAGGGGGACCTTCGGGCTTCGCAACTCTGAGATGGTCCCCCTTACGGTTTTTCTTTACATTTACAAAATGTAAAATCCCCACGGCTTTGGGATCCTAACGGTAATTTCTCAAATTACCTTGTGTTCCAACCACCGACGACTGTGGAATCTCCATGTAAATATGATTCCACGTACCGTCCAGTCCGCAAACATTCCGATCCAGACTCCCATTGGACCAAATCCGAGAACTCGTATCAGAAATACGCAAAGGCAGAACCTGCACGCCCACATGGTACAGCAGGACGTGATCATGGAAAACTTCACATCACCTGCTGCCCGGAGTCCATATCCCGGTACAAAAGCCATAGTCCATACCAGTGGTTTTACGATAGTGATCCATGTGATCATGTGAATACACATGGCTGCACTGGACTTCTCCATGCCGCCGAGGATTGTTACCGGTCTTGCCAGTGCGTATACAGTGAGACAGCTTACAATAATAACGATCTCCGCGATCACGCAGAGTTTTTTTATGTAATAGACAGCTTCATCTTTTCGCCCGGCGCCGAGACACTGGCCAACAATGGTCATGAGTCCTACGCCTACACCGATCGCTGCAATTCCATTGAGGTTCTCAAGGATATTTGTCATAGCCTGTGCAGCAATCGCCGCTGTTCCCAGTGTGGAAACTGTTGACTGGATCGCAAGTTTTCCAAGCTGGAACATACTATTCTCGATTCCTGACGGAATTCCAAGTCCAAGGATTCTTCCGATCATAGACCAGTCCGGACGGATCTTCAGATAATCCCGCACAACAATCGGCTGCCTGTCTTTTCGGAGCTGATACAAAACTGCCACAGCACAAAAGATTCGGGAAACCAGTGTTGAGATTGCCGCACCTGCAACTCCGAGATGAAATACCCAGATCAGTATCGCATTTCCGCCAATGTTCATTATATTGGAGATCATAGATATGATCATCGGTCCTTTTGTATTCTCCTGAGCACGGAAAACAGATGCTGCTGCATCATAGGAAGCTATAAACGGAAATGACAATGCCGTATAAAAGAAATACGTCTCAGAAGCATGCATGACGTCTGCTTCTACTGCACCGAATATCAGTCTCAGAAGAGGTTTCTGGAAAATCAGACAAACTGCAGACACAGCTACTGAAATTGCTGTAATGATAAACAATACCTGTCTTGCTGACATGTTCGCTTTTTCATAATTCTTCTGTCCGATATACTGTGCACATACAATAGCTCCTCCTGCTGCCAGCGCAGAAAAAGCCTGGATCAGAAGTATATTGATGGAATCCACAAGGGAAACCGCAGAAAGAGCCGCAGATCCCACATTGCTTACCATCATGGTATCTGCGGTTCCCATTATCGAATTCAAAATCTGTTCCAGCACTACCGGAACCAGCAGATTACGGATCATCCGGTTTGTAAACATATGCTGCTGTTCCATGTTTTCATCTCCTGGATTATTCTTAAATTTTACAAAAATCTATCTGTAATTTATTAGTCACACTTTCTTAGACATTATACCCTTTTCTTTCATTTTTTCCAATATATTTTATGTGTTTTTCTTGAATTGTGGTGATTTTCTGCATAAAGCCGTACAAAACACCGCAGAGATCTCTCATCCCTGCGGTGCAAAAGCAGCTGACACACATTCAACTCTGCGGCTGTGTATCAATATAATCTACCAGATCCTCTTCATACAGTTCCAAAAGTGTTTCTTTTTGTACACTTGCAGCAAAACCTTGTATTTTTAATCCGTTCTTTTTTACATAAGTGATCATATTCTGACATCCATCAGCAAAATCTTCTGTTACATCCATCATTTTTATAATGTCACTATGATCTGCAAGATAAGACAAAAGACTTATATAATGTGTCTCCATAACCTTTTCATCCGTTTCATCAATCATTTCATAAGGATCATGATCATCCAGAAGCGAAAGATACGGGTACTTTTCTCTGTCCCAGTTCATGCTGGAACCCGATGGCTCCGGAACAAAACCTGTGTTTACATTCGTATATGTGTCCGTATATACTGCACACCAGAGATCTCCCAGATCCATATTTTCCTTCTTCGAAAAGGCTTCTGCCCATTGGATGAATTCTTTATAATCTGTAAGTTTATCAAGCGATACATATGCTGTATACCAGTCCGTATCACTGTACTGTTCGATCTCCTCTTTAGATGCCCGGATGCTATCTTTTTTCCGTTCTTTCCCATCTATCTTCGTCTCAGTTCCGTCAGAATTAACTTCCCACGCCTCCCAGGCTTCTTCATCTCCCGGAAGATAAAAACGCCAGCCAGGAACCTTAAGCACATTATTATCATATAACGTAAGTTTTCCCCGGACAAGTTTACCGCTGACAGACGTAAACTTCCCATTTCTGCTTACTGTTTGCGGAATTGTAATATCATACACACCGTACCCCCTGTCAACAGCATTCACCTGATCTCTCCTGTTTCCCGCAAGAAACAATTCTGAATATACAGAAAGATCCAGACTCATTCTGGTAGTTTTAATATCTGTATTTTCCGAATTCTCCCCGACAACTTCATTTGGATCATAAAATAATGCTGAAACCACTTTCGGAAATATGAAAACCGCTCCCAGGATAACAGCAAGGATAACACAGCCAACCGCTATTCCTGTTTTCAGAAGAGCTCTGCGCACTGCTTTTCGTATTTCTTTTATAAAACGTTCGTTTTCTATTTTCTGTTCTTTATCTGTTCCCGAAAAAACATCCGTTTTCTCCGGTTCCAGATCTTCCAGGCCTGGAATCTCTCCTTCTTCGTAAAGATACTCACTGATCGCATCCTGCCGTTCAATATCTGCTGCTATCTTTTTTTTCGTTTCTTCATCCAGCTGACCTTCTTTATATAATTTCAAAAGTTCCCGGTATGTCATAATGTTCACCCTCCTTGCTGCTCCATATATTTTTTCAGTTCCTTTTTTGCTCTGTATGCCAGCACGCGGACATTTTCCGGTGTTATATGAAGAACTGCCGCTATCTCTTTCTGTGAAAGATCTCCAAAATACTGCAGCAAAAGGATCTCTCTTTTTTTCATATCCAATTTTTTCAGAGCCTGATAAAGCTGCAGTTTCCGTTCATTTTCAATCATATTGGCAAGGAGATCTTTTTCCTCAACTGGCCTTTCCATTTCTTCTTCAAGAGAAACATTCCTGGAGGCTTTTTCCCTGTAATTAAAAAAAAGATTTCTGGCTACCATATAAAGCCAGGCCCGGATATTTCCATGTTCTTCCGGAAGTGACAGCAATGCTTTTAAAAAGGTTTCCTGAGTAAGATCTTCGGCTATATGATGATTTCTGCTAAGAGAATATATGTACAGATATAATTCTCTATGGTATTTTTCATAAACTAATGTCAGCAGTTTCTGTTCCATATTTCTCCCCTTTCTCCTGTCTTCACTTATATAACAGCTATATCGGAAAAATGTTACATCTGCATGCAGTAGAAAAAATATTTTTCTGATGATATACTGTAAACTGCAAAAACTTTCATCAATCTCAGAAAAGGAACTTTTTTATATGCAAAGAATCATTCACTATACCGTCAAAGCCCAGGATTCAGGTCTCACGATCCTTGCATTTCTTAGAAAAAACGGCTTTTCCAAACATATATTAACAACTATGAAGCGGGCAGAACATGCCATTCTCCTTAACGGACTTCCGGCTTTTGGACGAACGATTTTAAAAGAGCAGGATGTTCTTAAGATTCTTGTCCCGGAAGAGGTCGGGCCGGAAGAATCTATTATTCCGGTAAAAATCCCTCTGGATATCCTGTACGAAGATGAGGATATCCTGGTTCTTAACAAACCGGCAGATATGCCTGTTCACCCTTCTGCCGGAAATTATGAGAACACTCTGGCAAACGGAGTTGCCTGGTATTATAAACAGCAGGGGAAAACTTTTGTTTACCGCTGCATCAACCGCCTGGACCGCGACACCACAGGAGTTCTTGTACTGGCAAAAAATCCTCTCAGCGGTGCCCTGCTCTCAGCACAGATGAAACAGCGCCAGATCCGGCGCACTTATCTTGCGCTCACAGACGGGATTCCTCCTAAAAAAGGTACTATTTCCGCACCGATCGCCAGAATGGATGATTCCGTAATTACCAGAGAAGTAAATTTTGAGCATGGAGAAACCGCTGTCACCCATTATGAACGGTTAGATGTCAATAATGGATATTCCCTTGTGGAACTTCATCTGGATACCGGACGAACGCATCAGATCCGTGTCCATATGAAATATATCGGATGCCCTCTTCCCGGAGATTTTCTCTACCATCCGGATTTTGACAGGATCAGCCGGCAGGCTCTTCACTCCTTTCAGCTGGAATTTACCCATCCCATAACTGGGAAACCCATGCGTTTTCTGGCACCTGTACCGGAAGATTTCCTGAATGCATTTCATTTTCACTACTGAAAAAAAGCTGTCACAAGTTACAGGCAATCCATTATGACCTAAAAACAGCTGTCCTGATCCAGGAGTTTTCACTAAACAGGATAACAGCCCACAGCTATATCCTGTCTCTTTGAAAACATCTTCCGAATCCGAGACAGCTGATTTCTCATTTTTCTTTATTTGTTTTTCTCGTAGATCACAAGAAGTCCCTTAAGCAGAAGATCCTCGTCCAGGATAACTTTTTTCTTACAATGGGAAACGATCTTTTTCGCCAGTCCGCCTGTTGCAATAACTGTTGTTTTCTCCCCAAGCTCTTCTTCCACACGGTCGATAATTCCGTCGATGGCTGCCGCATTGCTGTAAAGCACACCGCTCTTCATACACTCGACTGTGTTCTTGCCAAGCACATGTTTCGGAGCATCTATACTGATGCCGCTAAGCTGTGAGGCTCTCGCTGTCAGTGCGTCCAGGGAAATTCCAATTCCCGGCATGATCATACCGCCAATATACTGTTTCTTATTGTTGACAACAGATACTGTAGTAGCTGTTCCCATATCGATCACAATAAACGGAACCGGATATTCATTTAATCCTGCCACTGCATTGGCTACAAGATCTGCACCAAGCTGTCCCGGATTATCCATCATGATATTTAAGCCAGTTTTAACTCCAGGCCCAAGAACCATGACTTCTTTTTTCAGAATTTTTTCCGCTGCCAGTTTTGCAATATTGGTGATCTGTGGAACAACAGATGAGATAATACATCCCTCAATATCCGTTTTCTTAATATGGTAAATGTCTAATACCGTTTTCAGATCCACAGCATATTCCAGCTCTGTCTTGGTACGCACAGTGGAAAGCCTCTCAATGAAATATGTCTTCTTATCATCAATACATCCGACAACAATATTTGTGTTTCCAATATCAATTGCTAAAATCATAATTTTCTTTTCCCGTCTTTTTCAAAATAATCATGCTTTTTTCCGGCCAAGCTGTGATGCCGGAATCAGGTGGGCCTTGGAAAGTGCTGCTCCTACTGCGCCGGTGATCACTGTAGAAGAGATCATTTCACAGACAGCATTGATTCCTACCATCAGGCAGCAGCCGATGATAATGTTATGACCACCCATCAGATTTTTAACATAATCAGTATTTCCAAACAGTCCCACAAGCGCAGTCATAAAGAACAGTGTGTTCAGAAACGCCGAAAAGAATCCTGTCACTGCACAGGCCACATATGTATTGCTGACTTTACGCATGCCTTTAAAAATAAATCCAAGGCAGATACCATCCAGAAGACGTGGTACAAAACGCTGGACAAAAGCGAACACCGGATTGATACCGAATAATACAACTCCCATGGCACTGGAACCGCCTACGCCAATACACTGCAGGAAACTGGTGAGACCGAAGATCGCACCTGCCACTGCTCCGCCGACAGGCCCGAGAACCACTGCACTGATCGCTACCGGGATCACATTAAAAGAAATCGCCAGCGGTCCAATGTTCAAATAACCAAGCGGTGTGTAAGCCATCAGCAGAAGAATTGCCGCCATCAGGCCAAGTAAAGTGAGCTGCGCTGTTGTAAATCTGTTGCTTTTCATTTTTTCATCCTCCTTGTTACCGTTCCATTTCGAAAAAACCACTCAGTTATACAACAACCTAACCGGATATTTTCTATACGGATACAATACGGTGATGGAAAACGGATATGTATTTATATTTATCCGCTTTACTTAAATACAGACCGGATATTATTTCTGAATGATCCGGTCATTTCCGTGTTACGATCCCACTTATTTTCTAAGTGAGATAATTTTATCCAGGATTTTAAGGGCTGCATCCTCCTTGCTCATAAGCGGGAGTGACACTTCCTCATCCTGTGTAATCAGAGTCAGAACATTGGTATCGCCCTGGAATCCTGCGCCTTCTACTTTCAAGTTGTTGGCTGCCACCATATCCAGGTTCTTTTTCTCAAGTTTAGCTCTGGAATTACCGATCATATCTTTCGTTTCCATGGAAAATCCGCAGAGGAACTGGCCGTTCTTCTTATGCTGGCCAAGATATTTCAAAATATCATCTGTCCTCTCAAGTTCTATGGAAACCTGATCATCTTTTTTCTTAACTTTATCCTCGCTGACCTGCTTCGGGCGGTAATCAGCCACTGCCGCAGCCTTGATGATAATATCCTGCTGGTCACTTAATCCTGTCACTGCTTCAAACATATCCCTGGCTGATGTCACAGGAACTACTTTCACAAAAAGCGGTGGCTCAATTGCAGTAGGTCCACTTACCAGCGTGACCTCCGCACCGCGAAGCATCGCCATCTTTGCGATAGCATAGCCCATTTTTCCGGAGGAATGGTTTGTCAGGCACCGGACAGGATCAATATCCTCCTGCGTAGGACCTGCTGTGACGAGGATTTTTTTGCCGGAAAGATCTTTCTCAAAGGCTACTTCCCTCAGAATATATTCCAGCAGTGTCTCCGGCTCCGGCATCTTACCTGCACCTGTATCTCCGCAGGCAAGATATCCGCTGGCCGGTGTGATCACCTCATATCCGTAATGCTGCAGCTTCTTAATGTTATCCTGCACAATGGGGTTTTCGTACATGGCAGTGTTCATAGCCGGTGCAAAAATCTTCCGGCATCTGCATGCCATAACAGTTGTTGTAAGCATATCATCAGCAAGGCCATTGGCGATCTTTCCAATTACATTGGCACTTGCAGGTGCGATCATCACAACATCTGCTTTCTTCGCAATGGAAACATGCTCTACCTGAAACTGAAAATTCCGGTCAAACGTATCTACCAGACATTTATTGCCGGTAAGTGTTTCAAAAGTGATCGGATTGATAAAATTCGTGGCATTCTCTGTCATCAGCACATGGACATCTGCATGAAGCTTCTGAAGTGCGCTGGCCAGATATGCGATTTTGTATGCAGCGATACTTCCTGTGATTCCAAGAAGCACTGTTTTCCCTTTCAGCATCCTTCTTCCTCCTGTCAGTCAACCATGCGGATACTTTCGATCACCGGCTGCTGATCATCTGCTATACTTCCGTTGCTGTCTGTCGGTTTTGCATCCTTGCTGATCCTATCCACAACATCCATTCCTGAAGTTACATGCCCAAATGCTGCATAATCTCCATCCAGATATGTTGAATCAGACTGCACGATAAAAAACTGTGAACTTGCACTGTCTGGATCTGAGCCACGAGCCATGGAAATAGTTCCACGAACATGGGAAATATCATTCTTTACACCATTATTGGTAAACTCTCCCTTGATATCCTCGTTGGCTCCGCCTGTTCCGTCACCATTCGGATCACCGCCCTGGATCATAAACCCATCGATAATACGGTGGAAAGTCAGTCCGTCATAAAAATTATCCTGTATCAGTTTCACAAAATTGGTAACTGTGATCGGGGCTGTATCTGCATCCAGTTCCACATCGATTTCTCCGTAATCCTTCACCTTGATTTCCGCATGATGTGTTCCTGTAAGCTGACTGCTGGTATCGATCACAGTGGTTCCTGCCATAGCTGCATCCTCGGAACCATCAGAGAAATCGCTGGAAAAGTCCTGGCTGTCTTCACTGTCTTCCTGTACTGAATCTGTAAATCCAGCTTCTTTTGCATCTTCCTCAGATGCCACATCAGAACCTGGCGCATCTTCCAGACCTTTCTGACCCTCTGATGTATCCTCATCCGACTTCTCTTCTTTCTGATCCGATGATTTATCTGATGAATTCTCTGTACTTCCGCATCCTGCCAGCATTCCTGCAGTCAGAACTGTAGCAAATAATACGGATAAAACCTTGCGTTTCATTATCATAGTCCTCCTTATCAGATCCTGAAAAAGCATTCCTTCCATGTTTTTTCAGATGAGTTTTTTAACTCTCCCCCTGTAAGCTTTCCTCAGTTTAACATTATCTTTTCACAAAGTCAACTTTGCAGAAGCGTTCTTGTTTTATCTTGTATCTCCCTCACTTCTCTGCTAAAATAATTCATGGAGCTATATAATACTTCCAACTCCGGTTATATCAGAAAGCGAGGAATCCAAATGGAAAAAATTACAAGTTTTACCATAGACCACATTAAGCTTCAGCCAGGTGTCTATGTTTCACGTAAAGATCCGGTAGGTGATCAGGTCATCACAACTTTTGATATCCGCATGACCTCCCCCAATGAAGAGCCTGTTATGAATACAGCAGAACTCCATGCCATGGAGCATCTTGCCGCTACTTTTCTCCGAAACCATAAAGAATTCGGACAAAAAGTTATCTACTGGGGTCCTATGGGATGCCGTACAGGCAACTATCTTCTCCTCAACGGCGATTATGAATCCAGGGATATTGTTCCTCTTATGATCGAAATGTTTGAATTTATCCGTGATTTTGAGGGAGAGATTCCGGGCGCATCTGCGAAAGACTGTGGCAACTATCTGGATATGAATCTGGGTATGGCTAAATATCTGGCCAAAAAATTTCTGGATGAAGTTCTCTATGATATCAAACCAGACCGCCTTGTATATCCGGAATAAAACGAATTTCATCTAACACTGAACATAACAATAAAGAACCCTGTATCCTGCAGAATTTTTAAATTTAACTGCGGATAACAGGGTTCTTTATTGTTTTAATTAAGCATTACTGTGCCTGAGCAGCATCTGCTCCCGTATCAGCAGCTGCTGCATCTGCAGTTGTGGTTGCAGCCGTGGCTCCTACAGGAGGCGTTGTACTCACATAATCGCCGGATGCATAACAGGTCTGGCCATTATAATCCACACGGATCCAGCCGTTGGCACATACACCTGTGCACTTAAGGGCATCTCCGGAAAGTACTCCTGCAACAAATTCCGCATCCGCACTGGCATCAGAACGTAAATTCACGCCCTCTACAGCATAATAGGTCTCTTCTTTCACTTCCACCGTGATGCCGCTTGGTGTCTGCTCTGATGCTGCTGTTGAATCTGCAGCTGCTGATTCTGTGGCAGCATCAGCCTGTGGCTCGGGTGTTGCAGTTGGTTCCGGTGCTTCTGTAGGCTCTGGTGTAGGTGTTGCATCTACAACTGTTACTACTGCATCTGTTCCTTCTGTATACCCACATCCCTGTGCCATAAAAGCTGCACCTAATACCAAAGCTAAAATACATTTTTTCTTCATTGTCTATGGTTCCTCCTTATACGCCGGCACAAAAAACCAATATCCGGCAATTCGTCCAATAACCTTATCCCTAAATATACATGATTATGGCATATTATGCAAGTCGTTTCCTGCTTTGCTGTTCAATACATTTCCTGTGTATTTCAAAGATGCGGAACTGTACATGGACATATCTCTTTCTGCTATTCCTGCTCGGGATTTACTGGTTCAAACAATACTCTTACCGTACCTCCGCAGATCATTCCCAGTTCTCCAATACCCTGGCCAAGTTCGTAGATATGTGTTTCCACTTCTTTGACATTTACTGCATACTTACCAGCTTCAAACTCAACTTTTCCACCTCCGATACTTCCGACGGTCCTGCCATCACGGAATACAAACATCTTGCTTCCTGTACCTCTTGGGGACGACCCTTTTTTTCTCAATGATCGTAACCATCGTTCCCGGAACAGCGCAGCGTATGGCTGCCTCTACATCCTCATCGCAGTAAGTTCGGAAATGTCTGTTTTTTTTCCTGAACGATCTCTGCCATAATACTGACGGCGATCTCAGCCGGCATCTGTCCTCCGATAGGCAGGCCGATCGGTGCATGAATCTGATCCAGCTGCTCCTAGGTGAAGCCTTCTGCCAGAAGCTTTTCCCGGGTGATCCTCACTTTTGTCTTGCTTCCGATCATTCCGAAATAGGCAAAAGGCCGCTTCAGGATCTGCCTCGCACAGGCAGAGTCTCCCATATGACCTCTTGTTACAACCACATAATAAGCGTTCTGATAGGACGGGATTTTTTCGGAAAGAGTCTCAAAATCGCCTGTGATCCTCTCATCTGCCTCTGGAAAACGCTCTTTTGTAACAAAATCTGCCCTGTCATCCATCACAGTTATATGAAATCCAAGAAGCCGTCCGATTTCTGCAACCGGCTGGGATACATGACCTCCGCCGAGGATGATCAGACGGGGATTTTTTTCATAGGTTTCCACAAAAATCTCCTGTTCTCCTGCTTTCATAACTCCTGTTCCTGCTGCCTGGGATACTGCATTTTTCAATATTGTTTTTTCATTTTGCAGCAACGCATTTTCGGAAGTGCCGGAACATTCAAAGTAATCTTCCTCTGCAAGATATTTAAGGCCTGCATTCTCTCCATTCAAAAGGATTCCTGTTTTTACGCGGCCGTTTTTTTCTACAATATCATAAATCTTCTGATACATCTCTTACGTCCTCTCTTTTCAGCAATCTTGTTTCTGCCGCAGCTTTCCCTTACCCGTTTACTCTTCTTCCGCAATCTCTTTCACAGCTCTGGAAGCTTCATCCACCTCTTCTTCTGTATTAAAATAGGAAAAGCTGAACCTCACAGCTCCTGTTTTCTCCGTTCCAAGAGCCCGGTGCATCAATGGCGCGCAATGACCGCCGGATCTTGTGCTGATACCGTATTCTTCATCAAGGATCATACTCACTTCAGAAGATCCCATATCCTCGATATTAAGCGTTACGACTGGAGAACGGTCTTTCTGTGAAAAATCTCCGTACACCGTCACCCCTGAAATATCTTTTACCTGATCATAAAACTGCTGCATCAGCCTTTGTTCTCTCTGCCTGATCCGGTCAGTTCCTGTTTCTTCGATCCAGCCCAGTGCTGCCCGAAGACCTGCGATCCCGTGACTGTTTAATGTACCCGCCTCCAGTGTTTCCGGCATATCTGACGGATGTTCTTTCTGAAAAGTCAAAATTCCGCTTCCACCTACTTTCAAAGGTTCCACCCTCACACCCGGGCGTACGCAGATCACACCTGTTCCCTGAGGCCCCATCAGCCCTTTATGTCCGGAAAAACATAAGATATCAATCTGATCTCTTTTCATGGAAATCGGAAAAACTCCTGCTGTCTGCGCAGCATCTACAATAAAAAGCAGCTTGTGCCGCTTCGCGATCTCACCAATGGCATGGATATCATTCCTGTTTCCTGTAAGATTGGATGCATGTGTGCATACGATCACTTTTGTTTCCGGACGTATGGCTGTTTCCAGATCCGTAAGAGAAATCCTCCCTTTCCTGTCGGCCGGAAGAATAGTCAGTTTCATGCCCCTTTTTTCCAGTGCATAAAGTGGCCGGAGCACACTGTTGTGATCCATTTCTGTTGCAATGGCATGAATGTTCTCCCGCTCCGGGTGTATGATCCCGAACAATGCTGTATTCAGTGCTTCCGTGGCATTGCCGGTAAAAGCCACACATTCCGGGCCATCCGCTTCAAACATCCTGGCAATCCTGCATCTTGTATCAAAAATAAGGCGTGATGCTTCCATAGCTTCCCCGCTGCTTCCTCTTCCGCTGTTTCCTGCCTGATGCATGGCCTCAAGCACAGCCTCGAACACACAGTCCGGTTTGTGAAAGCTTGTGGAGGCATTATCCAGATAAATCATGTCAAATCTCTCCTTGTGCTTTTTATAAAAAAATCATATAATTGGTTTTGGCTTTATTTTATACCATCAGAGGGGGTTTTCCAATGAAAAAAACATCTTTTTTCAAAAGCCTGCCATTTAAACTTCTGATTGCTGTATTCCTGGGCATCATTGCCGGCCTGATCCTGAATCAGTACAGCACAAATGGAATTTCAATGGCAGTTCTTAATATTGTTGTCACTGTCAAATATATTCTTGGTCAGATCATCACGTTCTGCGTGCCGCTGATCATTCTTGGTTTTATCGCACCGTCAATCACAAAACTTGGAAAAAATGCTTCTGTTATGCTTGGAGTTGCTGTTGTTCTGGCATATGGTTCTTCTGTCGGCGCAGCATTTTTTTCCACTGCATCCGGATTTTTTATTATCCCGCATCTTTCTATTCATTCCTATACAGCTGGCCTGAAACAGCTGCCGGAAGTGATCTTTGAGCTGGAGATCCCGCAGATCATGTCTGTTATGAGTGCCCTTGTTTTTTCCATAATGACCGGTCTGGCTGCTGCCTGGACACAGGCCAGACTGATCACTGGAATTCTGGATGAATTCCAGAAAATCGTTCTTTCCCTTGTGGCAAGGATCATCATTCCTGTACTTCCTTTGTTTATCGGTTCCACATTCTGCGGACTGTCTTATGAAGGAACTATTACCAGACAACTTCCTGTTTTTCTGAAGATTATTGTTCTGGTACTGATAGGACATTTTATCTGGATGGCATTTTTATATATTCTTGCAGGAATCTATTCCCATGAAAATCCGCTGGAAGTCCTCCGACATTATGTTCCTGCTTATCTTACAGCAGTAGGAACCATGTCCTCAGCAGCTACCCTGCCCGTAGCTCTCCGGTGCGCATCCAACGCAAAGCCTCTCAGAAAAGATCTGGTAAACTTCGGCATCCCTCTTTTTGCCAACATTCATCTCTGTGGCTCTGTGCTGACAGAAGTTTTCTTCTGTATGGCAGTTTCCAAGATCCTGTACGGTTCTGTTCCTGCAATGGGAACTATGGTTCTTTTCTGCCTGCTCCTTGGTATTTTTGCCATTGGTGCTCCTGGTGTTCCCGGAGGAACGGTTATGGCTTCTCTTGGCATTATCACAGGTATCCTGAAATTTGACAGTTCCGGTACAGCTTTAATGCTGACTATCTTTGCTCTGCAGGACAGCTTCGGAACTGCTTGCAACGTTACCGGTGACGGTGCGCTGACACTGATTCTTACCGGATATGCCAAACGTCATCATATTGAAGAGCAGACTATTGATATTGACCTGTAAAATCAAAACCATAGCATAGATACAATGCTGTGGTGCTGGATGATATGTATTCTGATTCTCATACAGATAAGTCCCCGCCTAACTGATTATTGCTTCTTGCAATTACAACAGTTAAGTGGGGACTTATTTACTTTGGTCAGATAACCACTCTGACTTCCTTTATGCATTTACAGGATTCCTTGTGGAACCGGTTTTTTATTTACGGACGGATCACTTTGGATGCATTGGTAAGTTTCTCGGCAATGGTATACATATTGGTAACAGTTCCTACCACCGGTTCACCCAGATCATAAAAGTTTACGCAGGTTCCGCATGTAAGGATCTCTGTTCCCTGCTCCTGCAGTGTACGAAGGTCTTCTATACATGGAGAATCTTTCGCAGTAAGCCTGGCGCCGCCATTATAAAACAGTATTACAGCCGGCGGTGTCTCAAGCTGTGTCAGAGCATAAACAAAACCTTTGATCAGGATCTCGCCAAGTTCCGGATCACCATCACCCATTTTATCAGAAGTAAAACATACTGTATAGTCCCCCTGCGGCGATGCCGGTGTGCAGACAATCTCAGGCTCTGCCTCACTTCTTGCCTGTTTATCAGATTTTACTACCATACGGATCTCATAACCATCCGCTGTTTTCTTTGATACAAAACTGCATCCTGTACTTCCTGCAAGTCTGCTTAAATTGTTTACTGCAGTCTCATTATCTACCAGGACCTGGATTTCATCTCCCTGCTCTGCCTGATCCAGTACCTTCTTTGTCATAACTACAGGAACCGGGCACTGTTTTCCAATAGCATCTACTGTGTGTTTCATGGCGTTTTCTCCTTTACGTTCATTTTTTCTTCGGTTCATGAGCCTGTTTGAAGATCTCACAGGCTCCTGTGTTTACACATCTTTCATGGGCACAGTCCATAAAAGTAAGCTCCCTGTTTCCATCTTTCTGCACTGTATATTCGCAGCATACGGTTTCCCCGTTATTCATTGTCCGGCAGAAACCTGCTATAAATTCTTCTTCTATTTCCATTTTCTCTCCTCCATCGGAGAATCAACTACTTCAGAAGGTATGATCTCCTCCAGCATTCCTGTTTCATTATATGTCTCAAACTGCTCCTCGATCTTCCCGAGAATATCCGCATACTGGCAAAAGGCATCTGACAGTTCTTCCCTGTGTTCCGGAAGTTTTTTATAACAGACTCTGTGCTCCATACTGGCCCAGAGATCCATGGTCATAGTACGAAGCTGAATCTCTACGGGAAAATATTCCATGGTATCCAGATAATATACCGGAACAGCTATGATCACATGAAAACTCCGGTATCCGTTGGGCTTAGGATTCTTAATGTAATCTTTTTCCCTGATAAAGATCAGCTCGCTCTGTCTTTTCAGTGCGTTTACAAGGTTATAAATATCATCTATAAAATAGCAGATCACACGGATCCCGGCAATATCCCGGAGATAATCCTTGGCGTTCTGTACACTGTCTGAATGTCCCAACTTTTCCAGCTTCTTCTCAATACTCTTCTTGGCCTTGATCCTCTCCTGGATATTGTGGATCGGAGATACGGAAGATTTCTGATATAAACTTCCGTTGAGCACCTCAAGCTTGGCCCGCATGATCTGGCAGGCATTCTGGTATGGCTGGATACAATCATAATATTGTTCGTTTGTCATGAAAACCCCTCTTTCTCATTTGCTCACCATAGTCTATATTATACAAAATAAATGTGAGCAATCTGTAGTATTTTTCTAAGATTTTCCTGACTGATTTATGAAATTTTTATAAAACTTACTCTGAAAGCTTATGAATGAAAAGACCGCTTCTGAGTTTCGGCTCAAACCATGTACTTTTCGGCGGCATCAGTTTGCCCTCATCTGCAATGGACATCAGTTCCTCCATGGAAGTTGGATACATGGCAAAAGCTGCTCCGCCTGTTTCACTTGCCGCTGCTGCCAGATCTTTCAGACGATGATTGCCTCCCATAAAGCAGATGCGCTCATCTGTACGCGGATCTTCGATCCCAAGGACAGGGCCAAGTACTTTATCCTGAAGGATCGACACATCAAGTTGTCCTACATTATCCTTCTTTGCATAAATATCCGGGTATGCCTTAAGATGGAACCATTCCCCATCTACATACAGTCCAAAACAGTGTTTCTCAACAGGCTTACATGGAAATCCCGGCATGGCCATCAGCTCAAAATTAAATTTCATGCTTCCGATAAATGCTTTCGGAGTCATTCCTTTCAGATCTTTCACGATCCTGTGATACGGAAGGATCGTCAGCTGATCATAAGGAAATACTACAGACAGAAAAAAGTTGAATTCTTCTTTTCCTGTGTAAGCCGGGTGCTCTGCACGTCTTTTCAGGCCTACTTTTACAGCGGATGCTGCTCTGTGATGGCCATCTGCAATATAAACAGATGGAATTTCTCCAAACAATTCCCGGATTTTCCGGATCTTCGTTTCTTCATCTACGATCCAGACTCTGTGGGTGATCTCATCTTCAGATGTAAAATCATATACAGGTGCATGTTCCATTTTCCAGTTTTCCATCAGTGAAAGAAGTTCTGACGGATAGCGGCATGCCAGAAAAATAGGTCCTGTGTTTGCGTCACAGACATCTACATGATGGATCCTGTCCTGCTCTTTATCTTCTCTTGTAAGCTCATGCTTTTTGATCACACCGTTTATATAATCATCAATAGAGCTGACTCCCACGATTCCTGTCTGGGATTTTCCCTTACGGATCAGTTCATATAAATAATAGTTCGGCTTCTCGTCCTGAATGAGTATTCCTTCTTCCTGAAATCTGTCCAGATTCTCTTTTGCTTTCTGATAAACCTTCGGATCATAAAGGTCTGTGGACGGATCAAGATCCATCTCTGCTCTGTCCACATGAAGAAAAGATTCCGGATTATTTTCCCCGATCTCCCTGGCCTCCTCCCTGCTCACTACATCGTAGGGAAGTGCTGCCACCTGCGCTGCCTTCTCTGGCGCAGGTCTCACTGCCCGAAACGCCTGAAATAAAGCCATGTTTTTTCTCCTCCTGCTTTCCTTTTCCTGTTTTTTCACTTCCGGGGATATCCCATTCCCCTCGTGTTTTATCACTGCTCTGCATTCTCTGTCCAGCAAAGCCATCCTGACTATTTTAGCACACAGAAAAATTCCCTGCAATGCGGAAACTGCCAAGTTTGCTTTTGTACAGATTTCTGCTTTTGCCTTCTTGCGCTACGCACAAGAAGTATCGCCTGCTTCGCAGGCTTAGTTTTGCATACAGATCTTTTCGCCCTGGAGGACTGGGTATTTCACAAGTGTGCTTCCGTCCAGATCTTCATGATTCATATCTACTGCTGAGATCTGGTGATTCTCATAGGTTGTGTAATAATAGATTCCCTTATCCCCATTGCAGCAGGAAGTATAAAGAGTGATCTCATATTTTCCTGGTTCTACCTCACAACAGCCTCTCTGCTGATCTACTGACCCCAGAATATGGAAAAACTGGCTGACGCTCTCTGCTTCTGTATCTCCGGAAAAAGAATGATCCCGCACAAAGGCAACTCTTGCAAATCTGGACGCTGAGGAAAGGTCTCCCGGCAGCCCCAGTGCTCCCATACCGCGACTGTACGCTTTCAGCCGCAGCTGGTCAGAAAAATGATTTTCAGGCTGCTTTGGGGAAAGATGCATATAATTGTTCAACATAAACATCTGCTGTTCAAAAGGTGGATTGTTGGTAAGAACCCCTGCCGGATTATCCCAGATATGAAGTCCGTCTGCCATGGATTCCACAGTGATCGCTTCATTTCTATCTCAATGATCCAGTGAAGCTGGGCGCAGGGAAGCATTTCACTGAATGGAGTTTTTACAAGAATTGATATTGGCAAGAAGTGCC
>ENA-OPYX01000847-OPYX01000847.1-human-gut-metagenome-genome-assembly--contig:-NODE-847-length-17477-cov-2.915216_pt1 | contig 17477 bp, 20 predicted proteins | sample MGYA00242639_ERZ504486 | MGnify/ENA primary metagenome ERZ504486 (study PRJEB26092, sample SAMD00036296) | human gut metagenome | host: Homo sapiens | study: EMG produced TPA metagenomics assembly of... | reverse complement strand
GCAAGGCCGTTTCCAAGTATCATCTTCCTTCATTTTTGCATACCCTAAAGCAAAAGTGAGGTGTTCTGATATGAAAACGATCCAAAGCCGTTCCCCCGATTTCTTTCTGGGGGGCCACCACACCGGCGGGCTTCAAGGGTTATTTTGAGCCGCTGCGCCGGGAGCCCGGGATGCAGATGCTTCTCATCAAAAGCGGGCCGGGATGCGGCAAATCCACCCTGATGAAGCATCTGGCCCAGGCCGCCGAGCAGCAGGGCCAGCGCATCGAAAAGATCCACTGTGCCAGCGACCCGGACAGTCTGGACGGAGTCATCTTCCTCGACCAGAAACGCGCCATCATCGATGCCACCGCGCCCCATGTGGTGGAGCCGGACGCGCCCGGGGCTGATGAGCTGGTGGTGAGCCTGTACCACACCATCGATGCCGGAAAGCTGGCTCCCCACCGGGACGAGGTCAAGGCCCTGTTTGCCCGGAATGCCGCCCTGCGGGGCCGGGCAGCCCGGTATATCGCATCGGCGGGCAGCCTGATGCTGGACAGCCGCCGGGCCGAGGCCTGCAGCGCCAACTTTGAAAAGGTGCGCCGCTACGTCAAGCGTCTCTGCACCCGGCTGCTTCCCCGCACCGAGGGCACCGCCAGCGAGGAGCTGCGGCTGCTTTCAGCCATCACCCCCAAGGGGATGGTATTCTACCGGGGCACGGTGGAAGCGCTGGCCGACCGGTATGTGGTATTCCGGGGATGATTATGGGGCGGTCTCCCGCCTGCTGCTGGAACTCATCCGGGCCGAAGCGCTGCCCGGGGCTACCACATCATCACCTGCCCCCTGCGCCATGCACCCTGAAGATCAGATCGACCACATCTTCATCCCGGCCCTCCGGCTGGCTTTCCTCACCGACAACCGGTGGCACCCGGTGCAGCTGCCCGGCGTGCAGGCCGTGCGCTGTACCCGCTTTGTGGACCGGGAGAACCTGTCCGGCTTCCGCGCCCGCCTGCGATTTAATGACCGTGCTGCCTCCGAGCTCATCGATCAGGCTGTCGCCCTGATGGCTCAGGCCAAGAACTGCCATGATGAGCTGGAGACTTATTACCGGGCCGCCGTGGATTTTGACCAGGTGAATGCTGTTGCAGCAAATTGTCAAAAGATCCTGGGTCTCGGGTAGGCCCTGCTCTGTACAACCTGACCGAAGCGCAGAATTTCAAGAGAAAGGAAGTGAACCCCATGCCAACCATCCGTCTCTCTGTCCGGGAGCTGGTGGAGTTCCTGCTCCGCACCGGCAGTATCGACAGCCGCTTTACCGGCTTTGACCGGGCCAACGAGGGCGCACGCATCCACCGCAGGCTCCAGAAGGCGGCGGGTGAAGGCTACGCCGCCGAGGTGTTCCTCACGGCAGAGCGGACGATGGAGGGAATCGGGTTCACCATCGAGGGCCGTGCCGACGGCATTTTTACCGATGAGGACGGCACGGTGGTCATCGACGAGATCAAGACCACCGCCGCGCCCACCGATGCCATCACGGAGGACATGAACCCCTGCCACTGGGCGCAGGGCATGGTCTACGGGGCCATCTGCGCCGAGCAGCGGGAGCTGGAAACACTGGATGTCCGGCTGACCTATTACCAGATCGACACCGATGAGATCATCCGCTATACCCGGCACTTCTCTGCCGCTGAGCTGGATGCGTTTCTCAACGACTTACTGCGGCAGTATCTTCCCTGGGCACGGCGGCAGCTGGACTGGGTGGAAGCCCGGGACCGGAGCCTTGGGGCCCTGCAATTTCCGTTTCCGGCCTACCGTCCCGGGCAACGCGCCCTTGCCGGGGAGGTCTATCGCGCCTGTGCTGCGGGCAAGGCAGAGCAGAAGGGTGGTACCCGGCTGTTCTGCCAGGCACCCACCGGCATCGGCAAAACGATGAGCGCCCTCTTCCCTGCCCTGAAAGCCATGGGCGAGGGCAAGGGGGAAAAGATCTTCTACCTGACCGCCCGCAACACAACACAGGCCGCTGCTGAGGATGCACTGGCCCGTCTGCGGGCGGCAGACCCGGCGCTTTCCCTGCGCAGCGTGACCCTTTCGGCCAAGGAGAAGGCCTGCCTGTGCAAGGATGCTGAGGGCCGTCCCGCCTGCCTGCCGGAAGCCTGCCCCTACGCCAACGGCTACTACGAGCGGCTGAAGGATGCGCTGGCCGACCTGCTGGACAGCGCCGTCCCTTATGACCGGGCCGCCCTGACCGAGACCGCCCGGCGGCACAGGGTCTGCCCCTTTGAGCTGGGGCTGGACCTGAGCGAGTGGTGTGATGTGGTCATCGGGGACTACAACTATCTGTTCGACCCCACCGTGCACCTGCGGCGCTTTTTCGATGCGGCGGGCGACTACAATTTTTCTCATCGACGAGGCCCACAACCTGCCGGACCGGGCCAGAGCCATGTACTCGGCACGGTTCTGCAAGAGCAGCCTGACCGATGCCAGACGGGCCATCGGCAAAGGAAAAAGCGCACTGAAAACTGCGTTGACAAAGGCAGACAAAGGCTTTCTGGAAGCGCGCCGGGCGGTAACGAAGCTGGCCCCCCGCCGGGGTTCAGCACCCACCGAATCGCCGGCAGAGGATCTCGCCCAACAGACCAGCCTTCTGGACGCCGAACCGGCAGAAGCCGTCTTCTCGCTGCCGGAGCCTTTGCTGGCGCAGGATGGCACGGTCTTTTTGCAAGAGCTGCCGAAGGAGCTGCTCCGACTGCTGTTCAGACCTGCAGGCCCCCCTGCAGGACTGGCTGGAGGCCAACCCGGAGGCTGATGCCCACGCCCAGCTGCTGGAGCTCTACTTTGCGGTGCAGGATATCACCCGGGCAGCAGAGCGGTACGACGCGCATTTTGTCACCCAGCTGACAGCCCGGGGCAGCGAGCTGGAATGGGAGCTGCTCTGCCTTGACCCTGCCCCCTTTGTGGATGCCAGCCTTGCCGCCGGGCGGGCTGCGGCACTGTTCAGCGCAACGCTCACCCCGCCGGGCTACTACCGCTCCGTGCTGGGCTGTCCCGATGCCCGGGCTGTGGCACTGGAAAGCCCGTTTCCGCCCGAACATCTGGGGCTCTACTGCCTGCCCGGCATCTCCACCCGCTACCGGGACCGGGAGGCCAGCGTGCAGGCCGTCTCGGATGCGCTGGCCGCACTGGCCCGGGCCAAGGTGGGCAACTATCTGGCCTTTTTCCCCAGCTATGCCTATCTGCGGCAGATATATGAGGACTTCACCGCCCGTTACCCGGACATCGGAACGCTGGCCCAGGAGAGTGGTCTGGACGACGCGGCCCGGGCGGCCTTCTGGAACAGTTCGGCCCAAGCCCCGCAAAAACGCTGCTGGGCTTCGGGGTCATGGGCGGCATCTTCGGCGAGGGTGTAGATCTGGTGGGCGACCGGCTCATCGGGTGCGCCATCGTGGGGGTAGGCCTGCCTCAGGTGAACCCCCGTCAGGAGATCCTGCGCCGTTACTATGACGAGGCGGGCGGCACCGGTTTCGACTACGCTTACCGTTTCCCGGGCATGAACAAAGTGCTGCAGGCGGCGGGCCGGGTCATCCGCACGCAGGAAGACAGAGGCGTGGTGCTTCTGCTGGATGACCGCTTTGCCCGCGCCGAATACACCCGCCTGTTCCCCCGCCACTGGCACCAGCTCCAATACCTGCGCAGCACCACAGAGCTGGAGCAGCAGCTTGCCGCCTTCTGGGCACTGAACCAATAGAAAAAAGCCTGTCAGTGCAAAAACCGACAGGCTTTTTCTCATGCTCCGGACATTTTCCGGCTCTTACTTCTTTCTGGGCAGGGACCTGTGCAGTTCATCCCAGGCAGTCATCTCCACCAATGTGGTGGCGCGCAGGGCGGCAAACGCTTCATCCAGATACTGCATCTCGCTCACCGCGCGCATGGCGTGATCCGAAATGCACCACTTCCCAACAACCGTCTGCGCCATCCAGTAGACCATCCGCTCGGTCTTTTTCCGCTGTTTGGTGCCCTCGCGGTAGCGGTCGGTGTTCTCCGCATCGTTCACGGGAACACCTGCCGCTTTCAGCATCTCACAGCACTCCCAGGCGGCATCCACGATCATCCTGCGCTGTTCCACTGTGGTGCGGGAAAGTTCCCCATCCACCGCATAGCAGGCATAGGCGCAGGGCAGGATAAAGGCGATGTGGCTCTTGAGCCACTCGTCCATATCGCTGTAATAGGTCAGCTTGTAGTGGGTGCCTTCAAAAGCAGCCTGCAGCCGCAGGCGGAACGCGCCGGACAGGGGTGCGGTTGCGCCGCCGACGGTCATTCCCATCCCCATGTGCACACTGACCAGCCGGTCATGCTCCCGGCGGCCCGCATTGTTCTGGAAGCCAAAGGCAATCTTATCCACCGGGCGCTGCATGGCCTGCAGCATCTCCTGCGCATAGGGATCATTGCCCACAAAGATGAAGTACTGGCTCCGGTTTGCCTTGAGGATGGGCAGCACATCGGCCAGCTGCCCGGCCTGCACCGTGACAAACACAAGGTCATACACATCCTCGGGGGCCAGCACGTCTATTGTCTGCATCCGATCCACCGTTGTTTTCCTCTGGAGCATGTGGCGGATGGTCAGGCCCTTCTGGTCAATGACCTCCTTCCACTCGCCCCGGGCCAGCAGGGTGACCACATTTTTCTTGTTCTGTGCCAGACTGTGGGCCAGCTGACAGCCCTGAACGCCTGCGCCGTACACCAAGATCCTCATAACGAGATACCTCCTGTTTTGCATGATCAGCCCGGCCAGAAACACCGGGCTGTTACTTTTTCAGGAACGAGAAGAAGCCCTTTTTCTCATAGGGCCGGGTCTGCACGCCGGTCACGGTGTAGCCCGTTTCGGCAATGGCAGCCTTCAGCGCCTCCACATCCACCGGCTGCTCCGAGATGATGACCGTCTCGCCCTTGGTGTGGGAAGAAGTCACCTTGTTCACCCGGGCGGTCTTGCGCACCACATCATTGATGTGGCTCTCGCACATACCGCACATCATACCATCGACCCTCAGGATCGTTTCTACCATTGTTGTTCCCTCCATACTGTATCTGCGGGCCCCCCTGTCAAACTGCACAAGTCCAGCCCGCTGTTTTCGTCATTTTGTTAGTTTTGGCTAACTTGCTGCGGAAACAAAAAGGCTCCTGCCCCGCACAGCACTGTTCTGCGGAACTTTGCCGATCTGTTTTCTTTTTTATCATACCATACCGGTGGGCAAATTTCAAGCTGCCCGCAAAACCGGCCGGGGGACTTTATCAAAGGGTCAGTTCATGGAAAACAGCGCTGCTTTCCAGCTCTTTCCATTGCATCGTGTTTCCTTCCAGGGTCATGTAGCTGTGGGGGCTGTTCTCTTTGGGGATGCTCACAGAACCCGGGTTCAGGTAAAGATTTCCCTGCCCGAACTCTGTCCAGGCCGGAACATGGGTATGCCCGTGCAGCAGCACATCTCCCGGGGCCAGCGGCGGCAGATTTTTCACATGATAGATATGCCCGTGGGTCGCATAAATGAGCCGCTGCCCCACCGGAAGCACCGCATAATCGGCCAGCACGGGGAATTCCAGCACCATCTGGTCCACCTCGGCATCACAGTTGCCCCGCACGCAGAGCAGCTTCTCCTTTTTCCCGTTCAGCAGGGGGATGACCTCCTTGGGAGCGTACTCTCGGGGCAGGTCGTTGCGGGGGCCGTGGTAGAGCAGGTCGCCCAACAGGAACAGCCGGTCGGCTCCCTCCCGCTCAAAGGCCTCCAGCATTTTGCGGCAGTAGTAAGCCGACCCGTGCAGGTCCGACGCGATCATCCATTTCATGGCAGATCCTCCTTTTGTGCGTTCTGTTCTTATTTTACCGCCGCCGCGCCCCTTGTCAAGGGCAAGGGCCAGCTGCAAAAAGTCATACTTTTATTTTAAAAAGTCCTTGACAAGTATCCCTGTGATGTGGTATCTTTGAACCAATAAAATATCGTGTGGATTTTTACAGCATTTTGCAATCTTTTCGCCACACAATGGTACAAAAGCCATTGTGTGGCTTTTGCTTTGCCTTCAAATCCAAATCTGACCCTCAGGAGCAATGAAAATGAACGATACTTTTATGAAAACCAGACCAGTGTTCCCGCTGCTGCTCTCCATGGCCCTGCCCAACGTCATCTCGATGCTGGTGAACAGCCTGTACAACATCGTGGACAGCCTCTTTGTGGCCCAGATCAGCGAGCAGGCCATGACGGCGCTTTCGCTGGTGTTTCCCATCCAGAACTTTGTCAATGCAGTGGCCATCGGCTTCGGCATCGGCATCAATGCCCAGATCGCGCTCTACCTCGGCGCAGGCGACCACGAAAACGCCAACCGGGCCGCCCAACCCCACGGGCATGTCATGTTTTCCCCTGCTGCACGGTGGTGCTGGGCATGGTCCTCTGCCATTGCCACTCATGCCCGGCTTCCTGCGCCGCTTCACTACCGATCCCGCTCTGGTGGACATGGGCGTGACCTACTCCACCATCGTGTTCCTGTTCTCGCTGGTCAACATGGCAGACCTCGCCTTTGAGAAGATCTTCCAGTCCGTGGGCCGGATGAACGTTGCCATGGTGGCGCTGATCACCGGCTGCGTGACCAACATCGCCCTCGACCCGGTCCTTATTTTCGGCCTTGGGCCGGTGCCCGCCCTGGGCATTGCCGGTGCGGCCCTTGCCACCGGCATCGGGCAGGCCGTTTCTCTTGTGGTCTACCTCTATGTCTACTGCACCACCGAAGTCGCCGTCCGCTTCTCCCGCCGCTGCCTGCGGTTCGATGCCGCCCTTGACGGCAAGCTCTATGCCATCGGCGTACCGGCCATCCTGAATCTGGCCCTGCCCAGCCTGCTGGTCACCTTCCTGAACGGCCTGCTGGCGGTCTACTCCCAGAGCTATGTGACGGTGCTGGGCATCTACTACAAACTCCAGACCTTCCTTTACCTGCCGGCCAACGGCATCGTGCAGGGGATGCGCCCGCTGGTGGGCTACAACTACGGTGCCCGGGAGCATGGCCGTGTGTCCAGGCTTTACAACCTGACACTGGGCCTGAGCGCCGGGATCATGGCCATTGGCACCCTGCTCTGCCTGACCATTGCAGGCCCGCTGATGGGTCTGTTCACCTCTAACCCCGAGACCATCGCCATCGGCCAGACCGCCCTGCGGATCATCTGCCTGGGATTCATCGTCTCGGCAGTGTCTACCACCTCCTCCGGCGCACTGGAGGGTCTGGGCAAGGGCGTGCCCTCGCTGGTCATCTCCCTCTGCCGCTATATCATCTTCATCATGCCCATTGCGTGGGTGCTGTGCGGCCGCATGGGCCCTACCGGTGTCTGGCACGCCTTCTGGATCACAGAGGCCCTCTCTGCCGTGATCGCCTACGCGGTATATCACAAGGCAGTCCATCAGAAATAACCCTCTCTAACAAAAATTCCCGCTCGAGGAGCGGAATTTTTTGTTATCATCTCTTCTTTTGTGGAAGGCTGCGCTCAGATCAGGCCCAGAGTCTTGAACTCCTTTGCCACGCCGTCCTCCGTCACCGCCGGGCAGATGCGGTCGCAGAGCTTTTTCAGGTTGTCAGAGCCGTTGGCCATGCAGACGCTGATGCCTACCACATCGGTCATCTGCAGGTCATTGTCGCTGTCGCCAAAGCCGATGGTATCGGCCAGCGAACGCCCCAGCTCATCGCAGATGGCCTTGATGCCGGTGCCCTTGTTGAACTTGCGGTTGATGAGCTCCCCGTTGACGATGGCCGACGGGGTATCCCCCAGCCGGGACTCGCAGAAGATGAACTGATCCTCATACCGCTGCTTTGCTTCAGCAAGGCAGGCCTCGTTGGGGGCGATGAACACTACCTTGTAAACCGGCTCCCCGTGGTATTCCTCAATGGGCCGGATGGTCATGCCATACTCCATCGTTTTGCGCCAGCGCTCGGCCTCGCTGTTCAGCTGCCCCGGCTTGCGGGGGAATAAATGAGCGAACCGCTCGATCATCCTGATGCCGCCGTAAGTATCATCCCGGGCTTCCAGTGTGCACTCGGCACCTGCACGCCCCAGCACCTCCCGCAGGCCCTCGACCTGCGCAGGCTCCATGGGAAGATCCACGAGAATTTTCCCATCACAGCCCACATAGCCGCCTGCAGAGCAGACAAAGCCATCGAAACCGTAGGCAAGCAGCGGTTTCGTCATGCGCAGGTTGCGGCCGGTGCACAGAAACACCTTGTGGCCGTTGGCCCGGACCTGCCGGATGGCCTCCACGGCACTGGCCGGAACGGTCATCTCACCGGGAGGCAGCAAAGTACCGTCAATATCCAGAAAAATCAATTTTTGCTTCATGGTATCCTCATTCTTTCACTGCCAGTTCATGGTAAATCCGCGGATCAGCAGGCCCACGGCCAGGATCGCCAGCAGCACCAGCAAAACGGTGCGGTTGGCCTGTTTCTGCTGCTGTCTGGCCCGGGCACGGCTGTTCCGGCTGCCGCCCTGCTTCCGGTTCTGGGATCTGCCGCCGGAGCTGCGGCCGCTCGTGTTCTGCTTTGCGCTGCTGCGGCGGGAAGCGCTGCCGGAAGTCCCCTCTTTTTTCCTGCCCGCAGTGCTCTGGCCGGACTTTGCCGCGCGAGGGGCTTTCTCTTCCGGGGCCGCCGACGCAATGGGCTTTTTGGCCCCGCAGCGGCTCAGATAATCCTCAGCCAGCCGGTAATACTGGCCCAGCTCACTGGTGCGCAGGGGCGCGCCCGCATAGCCCTCTTCCAGTGCTTCCACGGCCTCGTTGAAGAGGATCGCCGCCTGCGCAGCCGCCGTGCGGTCAGAAGCATGGGCCGCTTCATTGCGGGCAGTGCGCACCGCGTTGCAGGCCCGGCGGGCAGCAGCGGGGTGCTCCGTATTGCCCAGCAGATCCAGCTGGTGCGCAGCATCCTTTTCAGGGGTCCAGCAGCACCCGCATACACAGGGTGGTATCCAGCTGCTGCCAGCTGTTCCGGCCCGTCAGATCGGGCAGACGGTCATAATATTCGGGGCTCTCCTGCTGGCGGGTGCGGATGTGATCCAGCAGGGCTCCCAGGCTGTGCTCCCCGGGCTTGTTCTCCCAGTGCCAGCGCAGCAGCTTGCGGCTGATCTCATCGCAGGTAGTTTTGATCTCAAAAGCGGTTTGCAGTGCTTCGTCAGGCATAACGTTTCTCCTTCGTACAACCAAAAAACGGAGGAAGCGCAGCCTCCTCCGTCATTCATTTACATCATAAACTGATAATAGACGAAGCCCCACAGCGCAATGCCTGCGCAGACGATGGCGGTGATGGGCGGGACCCAGCGGACGAGGGTCTCGGCAATGCCGTCACGGCTCTCTTCCGCATCGTCCTCCTCATCGTACTGCTCCACCTCGGGTTCCGGCTGGCGGGCCGGGGCGGCACGGCGGGCAGCAGCAGGCATCACACGGGTGCCCTCGTCATCCACAGCCGCTGCACCGCTGCCGGGGAACGCCGCGCGGGTGGCGGCATCCAGCACCCGGGTAGGCTCTGCTTCCGGAGCAGGGGTGTGTTCCACCGGCGGTGCAAAGCTGGTCGGTGCGCTGACAGGCTCTGCCGGGCGGGCCGTCGGGACGACCCGGGTGGGCTCTGACTGCACCGGCGCGCTGGCCACGATGCGGGTCGGCTCTTCCTGCGGAGCGGCGCTCACCACGCGGGTGGCCTCTGCCGCCGGGGCCTGCTCTGCAGGGGCGGCCTTCTGGCCGGGCTGCAGCAGGGTGTTCAGGGCGTTCTGCAGCAGGATGCGGTCACAGCCGCACTCGGTGCAGTAGACTGTGTCCTCTTCCTTCGGGTGGAAGGCACCGCAGGCGCAGTACCAGCCGTTCTCGAACACCTGCGGCATATACTTGAGGCCGCTGCGGTTCATCCGGCTTTCCAGTGCCTTTTCCAGCTCCGGACTCAGGCGGCGCGGGGCCGGCAGGCGGACGCGCTTGATGGCATCCAGATGCACGACCTTTTTGCCGCTGTATACGTTCTTCAGGACCACATCCACGCTGGTGATGGCCTTCTGGGTCACGAACACGGCATCGTCCATGCCAAAGCTCTCACCGGGCTTGACCTCGATCTCGCGGTATTCAAAGGCATCCTCACACAGGATGATACCGTCCACACCCTTGCACTTGAAGTGGATCTCCAGCGCAGTCAGGATAACCTTGGAGATGTTCTTGAAGGTCAGGCAGACTGCGTTCTCGCCGCTGAGTTCGCCCTTGAGCAGTTCCACACAGACGAATTGCACCGGGCTGCCCGGGGTATAATAGTTGGCCCGGGTGCGTGCGACCGGGTTAAAATTTTCCTCCACGACACTCGCTCCCTTCGATCATTCGTTTTCCTGCGGGGCATCCTGCGCCGGGTCGGGCATTTCCTCGCCCAGCACGGCCTGCTCCGCCTGTTCAGCGGGCTCTGCGCTCTCGGCAGGCTCTGCGGTCTCCACCGGGGCTGCCGGTGCGGCGGGTTCCTGTGCAGGCTCGTCACCATCACGCGGGGGCAGCTTGCCGCCGGCCATCACAGTGTTGAACTCCTGCTCGTTCAGCTTTTCGCGTTCCATCAGAGCCTGTGCCAGCGCATGGAGCTGGTCGATGTGCTCCGTCAGGGTGCGGCGGCAGGTCTCGTAAGCCTCATCGATGATATCCCGCATCTCGCCGTCGATCTCGGCAGCGGTGCTCTCGCTGTAGCCCTTGCCCTGGGTGAAATCACGGCCCAGGAAGGTCTCCTCCTGCGAGGTGCCGTAGACCACAGGGCCCAGACGCTCGGAGAAACCGTACTTGGTGATCATCTGGCGGGCAATGTTGGTTGCCTGCTGCAGGTCGTTAGAGGCACCGGTGGAGATATCCTCCAGGATCAGCTGCTCGGCCACACGGCCGCCCAGGCTGGAAACGATATCCTCGAACATCTCACCCTTGGTCACATAGCTTCGATCCTTTTCGGGCAGATACATGGTGTAGCCGCCAGCCTGGCCGCGGGGAATGATGGTGATCTCGTGCACGCGGGGGTGGTGCTTGCAATAGAAGCCTGCCACGGCGTGGCCCGCCTCATGGTAGGCGGTCAGCTTCTTTTCCTCGGCAGTCACAACACGGCTCTTCTTCTCAGGGCCTGCCATGACCTTCATGGAAGCTTCCTCGATGTCCTCCATGGTGATGGCCTTGCGGCTGCGGCGGGCAGCCAGCAGAGCGGCCTCATTGACCAGGTTCTCCAGGTCAGCACCCGCAAAACCTGCGGTGCGCTGTGCGATGACTCTGAGGGAGACATCGGGAGCCAGAGGCTTATTCTTGGTGTGGACCTTGAGGATTTCCTCGCGGCCCTTGACATCGGGCAGACCCACATAGACCTGACGGTCAAAGCGGCCCGGACGGAGCAGTGCCTTATCCAGAATGTCGGCACGGTTGGTGGCTGCCATCACGATGACACCATCGTTGGCCTCAAAGCCGTCCATCTCGACCAGCAGCTGGTTCAGGGTCTGCTCCCGCTCGTCGTGGCCGCCGCCCAGACCTGCGCCGCGCTGACGGCCCACGGCATCGATCTCATCGATGAAGATGATGCAGGGCATGGTCTTTTTGGCCTTATCAAACAGGTCACGCACACGGGACGCGCCGACACCGACATACATTTCCACGAAGTCGGAGCCGGAAATGGAGTAGAAGGGCACCCCTGCCTCACCGGCGCAGGCACGGGCCAGCAGGGTCTTACCGGTACCCGGAGGGCCCACCAGCAGAACGCCGTGGGGGATGCGGGCACCCAGCGTGTTGAACTTGTCGGGGCTCTTGAGGAACTCCACGACCTCCTTCAGCTCTTCCTTTTCCTCGTCCTCACCGGCAACGTCGGCAAAGGTCGCGGTCTTTTTGTTCTCGTGCTCGTCCTTCACCTTGGCCTTGCCCACGTTCATGATACCGCCGCCGCCAGCGCCGCCGCGCATCATGGAGAAGAGCAGGAAGCCGGTGCAGCCCAGCATTCCCAGGTAGAACAGGATCTCCATCCAGGGGATGGACTCCTTCAGGGTGGTGTAATCGTACTCCATGGGCGCGGTCGGGTTGGCTGCGTCGTAGGAATCGATATACTGCTGGACGTTCTCGATGAACACATAGGCGTAGGGCAGCTTGTAGCGCACCGTCACCGTGCCGTCATCGTTTCTGGTCGCCCCCACGGAAGAGGTGGAGGAGGAGAACATGTTGCTCAGCAGACCGCCGGAGGCCTGTGTGGCAGCGGTGGCACCTGTGGTTTCGGGCAGCTCCTGCTTGCCCTCCTTCAGCGTTAGGGTGATGATGCTGGTGTTGCGGTCCAGCGTAAAGGCTGTGACCTGATTGTTCTCAAAGTAGTGCACCACAGTCGAGTAGCTCATGGTGGAGCCGCCGGTACTGCTGTCGCTGGTGCCCAGCACCGACCAGATCATCAGGACACCGGCCAGTGCCAGCGCCAGGATCAGGGGATTAAAGCGAGGTCGTTTCGGTTGCAAAAGGGATCAACTCCAGTTCTAATTCGTTTTTGTTATGCGTAGATTTCCGGTTTCAGCACACCCACATAGGGCAGGTTGCGGTATTTCTCATCGTAGTCCAGACCATAGCCCACCACAAACTCGTCCGGCACCTGGAAGCCCTCGTAATCGGGCTGGATGTCGGCCTTGCGGCGGCTGGGCTTGTCCAGAATGGTGCAGATCTTCACGGAATTCGGGTTGCGCATCTTGAGCATGGGCACCAGCTTGGAAAGGGTGACACCGGTATCCAGAATGTCCTCCACGATCAGCACGTCCTTGCCGGAAAGGTCGCCGTCCAGATCCTTGATGATCTTGACCAGACCGCTGGTGGTGGTATTGCTGCCGCCGTAGCTGGACACGACCATAAAATCAATGCTGCAGGGGATGGTCACAGCCCGCATCAGGTCGGCCATAAAGACCACCGAACCCTTGAGGATGGAGACGAGGACAAGGTTTCTGCCCTCGTAATCCCTGCTGATCTGTGCACCCAGTTCGGCAACCTTGGCTTTCAGTGCTTCCTCACTGACCAAGATGTTCTTGATATCGTCATTCATGCTCATGGGTTGTTCCTCCATTTTCCAATTCCAACTGCAAGATCTGTACAGTCTCCTCGTCGGGGCCAGCCCCTCGGCAAGCCCTCCCCACAGACCCACAGGATCTCACTGCCCGCCGCCAGCAGCGGCAGGCCCTCTCGTATTCCGGCAGGAATGCCTGCCTCATTCATCCATTTGCGCAGGGGCTTGCTCAGCCCCCGCCCCGCAGGCCGGAACCGGTCTCCCGGTTGACGGGTGCGCAGCGTAAGGGCAGAATATAACAAGGTTATTCTAGCATAATCCGCCCGATTTTTTAAGTCTTTTTTATGAACACCCTGTGTTTTTTTCTCGAAAACCGCTTACAAAAAGCCGTGTTTTCAGGGTTTGGCCCCCGGGCAAGGCAAATTCTGCCCCATCGGCAGGGGCAAACGGCAGCGAAAACGCCGGGGCCGCAGCCGCTTCCGGCCGGCCCTCTTCCTGCCAGAGCATCCCGCTGCCTGCGCAGAAGCGGACCATATCGGTCAATTGCACCGCCCCGCTCCCCTGCTCCACCAGCTCTGCCAGCAGGCGGATGTACTTTTCCTCGGCATCCCGCACCGGGGCAACAAGGCTGTGGAGCGCCGCTTCCAGAATGAGCGGGTCCGCGCCCTGCAGCGGCTTCAGCCGCCATGCTGCCTTGGCTTTCGGGGCCTTGCGGGCAGTCTGGGCTGCATCCAGACGTGCCATGGAAAGCAGCTGTTCTGCCTGCCTGGCAAAGTAGGCATCCGCGCGGGCCGCCTTTTCACAGAAGCGGGCCAGATTTTCCTCTGCCGCAGCGTTGACGCTGCGCAGGGCCGGAACGGCCCCATGGCGCAGGCGGTTGCGGGCGTAGGCATCGGACTCGTTCGTCTCGTCCGTCACCCAGCCCTGCCCGAAGGCGGCGCAGAGCGCTTCGGTCTCGGCCCGGGTCAGGCCCAACAGCGGGCGGCAGTAGCCGGGCCGCCTGGGCCGGATGCCCCCTGCCCCGTGCAGCCCGGTGCCCCGGGCCAGCCGGAACAGCAGGGTCTCGGCCTGGTCAGTAGCAGTATGGGCCGTTGCAATGCAGTCTATCCCGCCTGCCAGCAGTTGGGCAAAGCAGGCATAGCGGAGTCTGCGGGCCCAGTCCTCCCCGGCATGGGGCGGCACAGCCATTCCCACATCTGCCGGGCGGAAAACTGTCAGCGGCACCCCCAGCCGGGCACACTCGGCCCGGACAAAAGCTTCGTCCCGGTCCGCAGCCTCACCCCGCAGGCCGTGGTTGACGTGGCAGGCCGTAAGGGGATACCCAAAAGCTTCCCGCAGCTCCAGCAGCACCTGCAGCAGCGCCATGCTGTCGGCCCCGCCCGAAACGGCAGCGCACAGGTGCAGAGCCCGGCCCGGCTCCACAGCCGCAAACAGCTGCTCCTGCCGGGCAAAGCGTTCTACTTTTGCGATCAATTTTGATGTTTCGTCGTTCATCAGCGTTTGAAGTCCACATCCATAAAGCGGGTGTGTGCGCCATCCCAGCCCAGCGGCACCGTGCTGGTCTCGCCGTGGCGGTTCTTTGCCACGATGCACTCCGCGGTATCCGCATCCACCTCTGCCCCATCGGGGTTCTGGCTGGCGTAGTAGGAATCACGGTAAAGGAAAAGAACGCAGTCAGCATCCTGCTCGATGGAACCGGAGTCACGCAGGTCCGACAGCTGGGGCCGGTGAGAAGAGTTGTTGCCCTGCTTCTCCACCGCACGGGACAGCTGAGAAAGTGCGATAATGGGCACATTCATTTCTTTAGCCATGATCTTCAGGTTTCGGGTGATGGAGCTGATCTCCTGCACACGGTTCTCGCTGCGCTGGCCGGTGGTCATCAGCTGCAGGTAGTCGATGACGATCAGGCCCACATTGGGGCGGGTGGGGTCCTGATTGACCCGGCGGATCTTCGCCTTCATCTCGGTGATGGTGATGCCTGAGGTGTCGTCCATATAGATGGGGGCATCGTGGAGCTTTTCCGTTGCCAGTGCCAGATACTCCCAGTCCTCACTGCGAAGAGCGCCGGTACGAAAAGCCTGGCTGTCGATCGCCAGCTTCCGCCGAAAGGATGCGGTTGGTCAGCTGCTCCTTGGTCATTTCCAGGCTGAAATGGCCACCGGCACCTTTTGCTGCATGGCAACGCGGGTGGCGATGTTCAGCGCAAAACTGGTCTTGCCCATACCGGGGCGGGCGGCCAGAATGATGAGGTCGCCGCGGCCCAGGCCGGTCAGGACGGTATCCAGCAGACGGAAGCCGGTGGGGATGCCCTTGTACTTGTCGGCATCCGGGCCGCTGATCTTCTGCAGGTTGGTCAGCGTCTCCACCATGCTGGAGGAAAGCGGGGTCAACGCGCTGGAATCCCGCCCGGAGCGGATCTCATAGATGCGCTGCTCGGCGTTTTCCAGCAGCAGGTCAGCGTCCGGCTCATCGCCCGCGTCCTGCAGAATGTCCTTGGCAACGCCCATCAGCTGGCGCACCAGATACTTTTCCTGCACGATCTGGGCATAGGCCTTCACATTGGAGATGCTGGGCACTGTCTCGGCCAGACCGGTCAGGTAGACCTTTGCCTCGTCCGCACTGGGGAACACGCCATCGGAGATGACGGCATCCAGCAGGGTGACAAAGTCGATGGTCTGGTCTGCCGTAAACAGGCGCAGCATCTCAGAATAGATCTGGGCGTTCTGCCGGGTGTAGAACATTTCCGGCCGGATGATCTCCACCAGATCGGTCAGGGTCTCAGGCTTGAGCAGCACCGCGCCCAGCACGCTCTGCTCGGCCTGCATATTGTAGGGCAGATTGATGCCCACACTCTCCAGATTCAGTTCATTGGAATAATATCGTTGTTCGTTGGGCATGGTTCATCCCCCTCCATACTGGGCCAGCTTCCCAAAACGCCAAAAACGCCCCCTGAAGGCAGGGGGCGCAGATGGCGTTTCAATCAGGCCTGTTCTACTTCCACCATGATCTTGAAGGAAGCCACAACACCGACATGCAGGCGCACCTTTGCGTTGAACACACCGGCATCCTTGATGTCCTTGGTCTCCAGCTCGATCTTCTTTTTATCAATGGGAGAACCGGCCAGCTGGGCCAGAGCCTCGGCAACTTCCTTGCCGGTGACCTTGCCGTGCAGACGGCCGGATGCGCCGCCCTTGGCCTTGATGGTCACGGTCTTGCCCTCGATCTTTGCAGCCACAGCCTGTGCGGCGGCCACAGTTTCAGCCTCGTGGAAATCCGCAGCGGCCTCCTTGCCGCGTGCGATATTCACCGCAGAAGCATCGGCCACAGCGGCCAGCTTGCGCGGGAACAGAAAGTTGCGGGCGTAGCCGTCGGAGACCTCATGGATCTCATCCTTCTTGCCAATGCCCTTTACGTCCTGCTTCAGAATCACTTTCATGGTGTTATCCCTCACTTCTCACCGGGGAACCGGTGGATTTCTATGGCTAGTATACAGCAATTGCGCGTTTCCGTCAACGGTCGGGGGCTGCCGCATCTCCGGGAGCTTTCTCCCGCAAGTGAAACGGGCCATTCCATCGCCCGCCCTATTGCCGCTGCGCGGCAACAGGGTCCCACCCCAGCGGACACTTGCCGGAGAAACTCCCCTCGTGCGGCGATCAGCAGTTCACGCCAACTCTTTCCCCGCCGCATCCAATGCTGCTTCGATCACCTTATCCATATCATAATACTTGTATTCACCCAGCCGGCCGCCAAAAATGACCTTTGTCTCGGCATCGGCCAGCGCTTTGTATTTTGCGTAAAGCGCGCCATTCTTTTCATCGTTGACAGGGTAATAGGGCTCATCGCCCTGATGCCACTCGGTGCTGTACTCCCGGCTGATCACCGTTTTGGGCTGGGTGCCGAATGCAAAATGCTTGTGCTCGATGATCCGGGTATAGGGCGTTTCCGCATCGGTATAGTTCACCACCGCGTTGCCCTGATAGTTGTCGGTATCCAGCACCTCAGTCTCAAAGCGGACGCTGCGGTACTGCAGTGCACCCAGACGGTAGCCGAAGTAAGCGTCCACCGGGCCGGTATAGACCACCTTGTCGGCCAGTGCGTTCAGGCTCTCCCGGTCGGCCAGATAATCCACATTCAGCCGCACCTCGATACCCTCCAGCATCTTTTCCACCATGGCGGTATAGCCGCCATCGGGGATGCCCTGATACAGCGCGTTGAAATAGTTGTTGTCGTAGGTAAAGCGGACCGGCAGACGTTTTATGATGAAAGCCGGCAGCTCGGTACAGGGGTCGGCCCCACTGCTTGCCGGTGTAGCCTTTGATGAGCTTTTCGTAATGTCCGTGCCCATCCAGACTGATGGCCTGCTCCTCAAGATTTTTCGGGTCAGTGATGCCCGCTCCGCTTCTGCTCCTCGATCTTTGCCTTGGCCTCGGCTGGGGGCTCACCACGACCCCACATCTTATTCGAAGGTGTTCA
>ENA-OPYX01000842-OPYX01000842.1-human-gut-metagenome-genome-assembly--contig:-NODE-842-length-17566-cov-3.615230_pt1 | contig 17566 bp, 15 predicted proteins | sample MGYA00242639_ERZ504486 | MGnify/ENA primary metagenome ERZ504486 (study PRJEB26092, sample SAMD00036296) | human gut metagenome | host: Homo sapiens | study: EMG produced TPA metagenomics assembly of... | reverse complement strand
GATGCTTGGTTGAGTTAAAAACATGGAGAGTTTTTCTTGATAATCCGATGTGAATTTGCTATCCTATTAATAGGAAATCTACTTGGAAATCGGGTGACCATATAATGAATGAAACGAACAGCTTCAGCTTTTGAAGATCAGGCGATTCGTACCGCGTGGGACGAGGAAAACGAGGAATGGTAATTTCTCCGTTGTGGATGTGGTATCCGCGCTGACTGATGCAAAGGACTATGACACGGCGCGTAACTACTGGAAAGTCACCAAAAAGCGGCTGAAAGACGAGGGCAGTCAGTTGGTAACGGATTGTAACCAACTGAAATTGAAATCCCCCAAGGACGGCAAACGCTACAAAACAGACGTAGCCAACACACAACAGCTGTTCCGCATCATCAGTCCATCCCATCCCCCAAGGCGGAACCGATGAAATTGTGGCTTGCGCAGGTTGGGCGGGAGCGCATAGAAGAAACGCTGGACCCGGAACGCATTGCGGAACGCTTGGTTTCTACCTATGAACGGAAAGGGTACACGCGGGAATGGATCAATCAGCGCTTGCAGGCAATATCAGCCCGCAAGGAACTGACGGATGAATGGAAAGACCGCGGCATCGAGAAAAACGCAGAGTATGCGATTCTGACCGATGAAATCACCCGCGCGTGGAGCGGTATGAGTACCCGGCAGTATAAGAACCTGAAAGGGCTGAAAAAGGAAAGCCTGCGGGATAACATGAGTACCTTGGAATTGGTGCTGAATATGCTGGCAGAAGTGTCCACAAAAGAAATCTCCCAGACCGAACAACCGGAAGGCTTACAGCAAAACCGCGATGTAGCGCGGCGCGGCGGTTCGATTGCAGGTGAAGCGCGGAAACAGATCGAACAGCAGACGGGACGGCCTGCAATCACCAGCAAAGGCGCAGCAGAGTTGAATCATGTTGTTACGGAGATGCTGGAGGCAAGTTCCGGCGTTGATTTAGAAAAAGGATCGGAAGATTAAGCTATAATGAAAATTTAATAAAGGGTAGTAGAAATTGTCTTGCACATATAGAATTTTTAGAACTATATGATATAATTAACATGAAATAGTATTTTTAAGGGAGGCAGCAGAAATGTACTCAACGAAACATATGGAAGATCTACAGATAAGTTACATATCTGCACTATGCGCCTCGGTAGGGATTGATTATGACATACAGGGCCATGATGCGGATAGCACTGATGCCATTATTAAAAAGAAAATCATTTTGCCCAACGGAAGCTGGTATTTTTCCCAATTAAGAATTCAATTGAAAAGCACTTTCGGTGAATCGCAGTATGAAGATAAGGGAGACCAAATCAAGTACAAACTAAAGGTGAAAAATTATAATGATCTTTGTACACAGGCGACGGCTCCTATTATTTTAGGACTGTTCATTCTACCCAAAGAAGATTCTACATGGGTTAATTGGAGCATTGATGAATTACTTGTAAAAGGCACTATGTATTGGATGGATTTTTCATCAAATACGCCTTCGTCAAATTCAGAAACGATAACCGTTACAATTCCAAAGTCTAATGTGGTTAGTCCTGACACGCTTCTAGAAATATTAACTAAAATAGCAAAGGAGGAATGGCCATGATATACTCTGTCGATTTTAAGAAGTTAACGGAGAAGATTAATCCGCTCTCTTTTGTTAAATATTTAAAAGATACTGGTTGGATGCAATTCCCAACAAAGAAAACTTACGTCAAAATATTTCAAATTAGTAAATCAGATAGTGATTTTTTTCAAGTCACAATCCCGATGAATCGTGATTTGTTGGATTACCAAGACGCAATGTATCAAGCTATAGAAACTGTCGCATTTGTGGAGGGTCAATCAACGGAGCAATTGTTATTATTTTTGCTTAATCCCAATACAGATATACTGAAAATTCGGCTGGACCGAAAAAACATAGAAGCAGGTAGCATCTTATTTGATGATGCTATTCGTGTTTATGAAAATGCAAAAAAGCTTATCGCAGCGACAGCCCAGGATGTTCTTCATCCCAAAAAGTATCATCAAGGTCGTATTGATGATGCTGTGTCACAGTTTATAAATAACTGTAAATTTGGACAAACTGAAATTGGAAGCTATGTTGTCTCGGTGGTTTGCCCTTTCGCAGAATTAGATGATGCCGAAGGATACAAACAGTTAAGTATTTTTTCCGAAGAGGAACAGTGTGCTGATTCTTTAACCAGAAAAGTGACCAATAGGATTATGTCGAATGTTTCGTTCATAAAAAATACAATTGATGAAGGAAATTATTCTTGCCTTAGCGAATCTGACAATATAAGTGCGAATTTTTATGAAGCACTCGCAGGGCTAAACCTTAAAGAGGATGATACGAATCTTGAATTCATTGCTCAGTGGTCTCCTACGGTGAAAAAAAATCGTGCTTCATGCGGCAGGATTATGCTTTCAAACAATTACTATGAACCAATTTCTGTTGCAACTTCACAATTAAGGGGGTGTATTTCTACAAAGACAAAGATATTTGGTCGCATAAAAAAACTCGAATCTTCACCTGATCCAGAAAAGAGGAACTCAGGGAAAATCACAATTGTTTATCTTAACGAGGAAGATAAGCCTCGTACAATCACAGCCAATTTGAATAAAGTGGATTATGAGAAAGCTATCGAGGCACATAGTCATGGAAATCATGTTGAAATTGTAGGTGATATTACCAATAGCGGAAAGAAAAATGCCACGATTACGTGCGAGTCTTTTGCAATATTAGATTAAAGAGCATCTCGAATATTTATTGAAATTTTAAATGTTGTTTAAGAAATCACTGCATTTGGTGGGTATCTTTTTTGTCACACTCAGACAACAAAAGCTCGTTGAAACGATAAGTTTCAACGAGCTTTTTCTACATTACGGCAAAAGTGGTAACAAACGGGTAACTTTGACCCCAAAATGACCCCAAAACGTCAAAATGACTGCGCCCGGACGATTGAACTTTTCAACCGTCCGGGCGCTTTTTGTGGATGAATTTTGCGGAGTTGGCAGGTAAAAATAGGAGCGGTCAACCTGCTTTGACGAGTACCAACACGCTGTTGTTTGGCACGACGATTTGTTCTTGCTTGGTGGGAATGGGCGGGTTCTTGTATTGGCGCAGGGCTTTTTGGATTTGCTGCTTGACTTCCAGAAGGGTGCTTGTTGTGTCTATTACCCTCTATATGGATGGGGTGTTTCCTTTTGCAGCATTCGCCACAGCGTTGTGCGGCTGATGCCCAAGCGCTCGGCAGCACGTTTCTGGTTGCCGTTTTCGGCTTGCAAGGCCTGTTGCACGGCGATTTGCTCGATCTCTTCCAGCGTTAGGTCAACGGGCAGAGCGTGGGTTTGGGGAACGACACCGGGGTAGAAGGTACGTTCCCGTTTCAACTGGTCGCGCACGGTCTCCACGGAGATATAAGGCGTCGTCGTGTGCAGCACCAACTCGTCCAGCACGCGGCAGAACTGGTCGTAGTTGCCAGGCCAGCTGTACTCCGTCATACATAAGTTCGCCTCCGGCTCAAAACCGATGACTGCACGGGCGTTGCGCATATTCAGGGTACTGATATACAACCCCGACAAGCGCGGAATATCTTGCAGATGACTGCGTAGCGGCGGCATTTGCAGCATCAGGCAGTTCAGCATATCTACCAGTCGGGCATAGTGGGGGTGCATCGTTCCGGAACTGGAGCTACTGGCGACAAAGAAGAACCGGTTGCGCTCCTGCGTATGCAGCGCCATTATGGTGGAGAACAACTCACTGAACTGCTCGTCAGTCAGTGCCTCCACATGGCTCATCATAAGGGTGCAGCCGTCACCCATCAGGGGGGAACGGTCGCTCGCCATCAGATATTTCCAGCCGGGGTGCATGAGCATGGCACAGTCAATCTTGATGAGCGGCGCGTTAGAAAGCGGCCCTTTGGCGTAGAGCATCCGCACCATCTGGGGCTTGGCTGTGCCAGGTTCACCGTAAACGACAAGTGGGCGATTGCTTTGCAAATATTGCTCCAGTGTCAGGTTGGCGGTGGAGAAAGACTGGGTAATGCCATAGAAACTGTCAAAGAAAGTATCTACTGCCTGTTGGCGATCCGAGTAGGCGATGCCGTATTTTTCCAGCGGGATGGACAGCCGACTCTTTTCGATTGTGACGACATGGCGCAGAGCCCCTTCCATTTGGATAGGGGTGCTCTGCAAAGCATAACGGATGCCATTCTCTTCAAGGCAGCTGCGGTGGGGCTCGGCGGTGCGCTGCATAATAGCTGAGTGTGCCTTTGCCAGCACACTGTCGGGGAGCTCGGGGGAGAGCGAGACGAACAAATCCTGTCCGGCCTCGTCGCTGACAAGGGTGTCATAGGGCATGGCACGGATGACGTCCTGAAAAAACTGCGCCAGCTCCAACGCTTTACGGCGGGCCAGCCCCTCCTGTACTGCGGTGTTCAGCGCATCCTCCACACTCTCGATACCGGAGGTGATGAGCAGGGCAGGAATGCCGTATTCCTGTGCCAATGAGTTAGTAACAACGTCGCACAGCACCATCTGGCAACCAGAATTCTCCAGCCCCTGCAAAATAGTGCGGGCTTCTTTCTGGTCGTGGATGGTATAAATATCCACATTATAGCGCAGTACCTCGCACAGAAACGTGGCGTTGCGGGTGATGGCCGGGAAGCCGATGACGGCGTATTTACAGTTGTGATTCTCTGCCAGCTTGATAGAACGCAGGATGTCGTAGACAGACAATGGGATGTCCACGACCTTTAAATCTGTACAGCGGCGGATGGCCTCCGCTGTGCCGCCGCGGGAGAGGATGACGTCGTACTCCTCCTGCGCAGTTTGGGCGGCGGCAATCTCTGCGCCGGCAGTTAGATTGCCGACATGTACGTCGATTTGCAAATCGTCGCGAGATTCTGCAGCCTGCCGCATCAGGCTGGCAATACCTTCATAAGGGGCGATGCCTAGGATTCGGATTGGGCGCATGGTAGAGGTCCCCCTTTTTATAAACTGTTTTAAATTGCAACTTTATCGTAACCTATTTGCCGAGCGATGTCAATTAATAAAATAAAATTGTTTCAAATAGAACACAAAAAGCGGAAAATAGGACAAAAATAGTTGACGAACAGTAACGAGAATGGTAAGATTTAGACAAATCCAGAGAGCGTCGAAAAAACGATGCAGAAAGATAAGCAAATGATACGAAACTGTGTGTTGCAAAATAAAACACCTTGGAGGAACCTATGGCACGGCTGACAGTAATCGCGGACGACCTGACCGGCGCACTGGATACAGGCGTACAGTTTGCTAACCGCTGCGTTTCCGTCCGGGTGGCCGCCGTGCACGGCACCGCCGCCGTGCACGAGGAACTCTTCCAAGCGGATGTGGCGGTCATCGATGCGGAGGTCCGTCACAGGAGCCGGCAGGAAGCCTACAAGATTTGTTTAGAGCTCGTGCAGCAGGCGCTGCGCTGCGGGACTGACTCCGTTTATATCAAAACAGATTCCGGGCTGCGAGGCAATATCGGCGCGATGTTCCAAGCGGCATTGGACGCCAGCGGTGCGGCGGCTGCGTACTATGCACCGGCGTTGCCCCGGATGAATCGCTTGACACGGGGCGGCATCCAGTACATCGACGGCGTACCAATCAATGAGAGTGTGTTCGGGAAAGATCCCTTTGAGCCGGTCCGCTCCCCCTACATAAAAGACCTTTTCAAAAACTGTCGGGCAGAGGTCGTCACCTGCCAGCCCCGCAATCTGCCGCCTCCACCGCAGAATGGTCAACAGATCGTCATCTGCGACGCCGAGAACGCCATGGACTTCCAGTACATTGGCACGGAACTGCAGCGCACGAATAGCCTGAAAATCTTGGGTGGCTGTGCGGGATTTGCAGCGGCGTTGCCGCCCTTCCTGGGGCTTGAGGGGGAACCCATCCGCCTGCCCTGTATCAAGGCCCCGCTCCTGGTGCTCTGTGGCAGCCTGAACCCGATCACAAAGCGGCAGTTGGAGTACGGCGCAGCTCACGGCGGCATCCGTATATCGCTGCAAAACGAACAGCTTATCCCAGACTACTTCGCAAGCCCAGCGGGTCAGGATTTCCTGACACAGATCGAGCAGCAGATGCAAGGCCGCTGCGATATGCTGATTGACACCGGCGGCACCGAGACTGCCAGGGACACCTCCGCAGTCGAGCAACTACGCGGGCAGATTGCTGGGCAGCTGGGTCTGCTGATGGCTCTGCTGCTTAAACGTCCTGCCGCAGACCACTACCTGCCGATGATTATCGGCGGCGATACGCTGATGGGCTTTATGCAGCAGCTGTCGGAGGCGGAAATTTCGCCCCTGGGCGAGGCTGCACCGGGCGCAGTGCTCTTCACCGCACCGATGGCCACCCATCTTTCCCGCATTATCGTCTCCAAGTCCGGCGGATTTGGAGACGAGGACCTGCTCAGCAGGATACGTCAGAATTTGCAGAAAGGAACGGAAGATGATGAAGCAGTATCAACTTGCCATGCCGCAGCAGGTATTTAGCGGTGAGACTGGCATGCAGGCGTTGGAATCGCTGGCGGCCCGACATAAAAAAGCAGCCGTCTTTACGGATGCAGGCATCCGGGCATCCGGTGTTCTGGAACGCCCGCTGGCCGAACTGGACAAAGCGGCAGTACCTTATGTGGTGTATGACACCCTACCCGCCGAACCCACCTGCGATCAGGCCCAGCAGGTCATCGATACCTTCCGTGAGAGCGGTGCAGACTTGATTGTCGCCGTCGGCGGCGGCAGCGTGATGGACATTGCTAAGCTGGCCTCCATCACGGCGGACGGCAGTTGCACGGTACGCGATCAGTTGAAAGATCCGCGCATCGGCAAAAAGACTGTCAAGACCATTATGATTCCCACCACGGCGGGCACCGGCTCTGAGGCAACGCCCAACAGCATCGTGGCGGTGCCCGAAGAACAGTTGAAAGTCGGCATCGTCAATCCCGAAATGATCGCGGATGCGGTCATTCTGGACGGCGAGATGATCCGTCGCCTGCCACGCAAAATCGCAGCTTCCACCGGCATCGACGCACTGTGCCACGCTATTGAGTGTTATACTTCTGCTAAGGCCAACCCTTTCAGTGATTTGTTCGCGATGCAAGCGCTGCGGCTCATCTTCCCCAATTTGGAAAAAGCCTGCGACGACGCTGACGCGTTGGACGCGAAGGAAAAAATGATGCAGGCCAGCCTTCTACGCAGGCGTTGCCATCACCTGTTCCGGCACCACAGCCGTGCATGCGCTGTCCTACCCGCTGGGCGGGCGGTACCACATCCCGCATGGCGTTGCAAATGCCATTATGCTGATGCCGGTCATGCAGTTAATAAGTCTTGCTGCAGCAAGAAATTTGCAGAGGTTATGATGCTGTTGGAGGCATGGGAGCCGGCACAGACACAGAAAAGGCTGACTGGGTCATCAATCAGATGGATGCTATGGTAAAGCATCTGGACATCCCCACATCACTGAAGCCTTACGGTGTGACGGAAACCGATCTGCCTCTGCTGGTAAAGGCTGGCATGGATGTACAGCGGTTGCTGGTGAACAACCCACGCACTGTCACAGCGGCAGACGCTGAGGCACTCTACCGCGCGATTCTGTAAAGGGAGCGTACAATGAAAGAGATAAAAGGTATTATCGTTCCGATTTTGACGCCGATGCACGAGGACGAGACCGTCAACTATGAGGAACTTGTCAACCAGATCGAGCGGCTGATTGCCGCAGGTGTGCACGGCATTTTTGTCTTTGGTACCAACGGCGAGGGCTATATCCTCGACGAGGAAGAGAAAGCCGAGATCATCCGTGTGGCGGTTAAGGCCGTCAACGGCCGCGTGCCGGTTTACGCAGGTACAGGCTGCGTCAGCACCCGTGATACGATTCGTATGTCCCGAAAAGCCAAGGAACTGGGGGCGGATGTGCTCTCCATCATTACGCCGAGCTTTGCTGCAGCCTCCCAAGAAGAACTCATCCAGCATTATGAGACGGTTGCAAACGCAGTGGATATGCCGATCCTGCTGTACAACATCCCCGCCCGCACGGGCAACGCTTTGGCCCCTGCCACAGTGCAAAAGCTGTCTCAGGTGGCAAACATTGTGGGCGCAAAGGATTCCAGCGGTAACTTTGACAATATCTTGCAGTATATCGAGAAAACACGCGGGGGCGATAAACCGTTCACCGTGCTGTCCGGCAACGATTCCCTGATCCTGTGGACACTGCTGGCGGGAGGCAAAGGCGCCATCGCAGGCTGTGCCAACGTTTTTCCTCACACGATGGTGAGCATCTACGAGAAGTTCACTGCCGGAGATCTTGAGGGGGCGCGCAGGGCACAGGACAGCATCCGTCCTTTCCGTGATATTTTTAAGTTTGGCAACCCCAACACCATCGTCAAAACGGCGGTCAAGGAACTGGGGTATCCGGTAGGACTGTGCCGCGCACCTTTCAACAGCTTGTCCCCGGCGGGATTGGACGCCCTGCGCAAGGCACTGCAAACCTGCCGTGACAACGGCCTTTGCTAAAGGAGGCAGCCATGCGCAAGAGTTTTAGGCATTACAATGGGTGACCCTGCGGGCGTCGGGCCGGAGATCACGGTAAAAGCGCTGCAGGACCCTAAAGTGTATGAAAGCTGCAAGCCCCTGGTCGTGGGAGACGCGGCTATCTTAGAAAGAGCCTGCGGGTTTGTGGGTGCAAAATGCACCATTCATCCCGTGGCCGACCCCAGCGAGGGGCTGTACGAGCATGGCGTCATTGATATCCTCGATTTGGGGCTGCTCAGACCCGAAGATTTAGCCATCGGCCAGGTCAGCGCGGCCGCCGGAGATGCTGCCTTCCGGTATGTGCGCAAGGTCATTGAACTTGCCATGGACGGCAAGGTGGATGCCACCGTCACGAACCCGCTGAACAAAGAGGCCATGAACTTGGCCGGGCATCACTTCTCGGGCCACACAGAAATCTACGCCCACTACACAGGCACCGAACACTACACGATGATGCTTGCCCACAATGACCTGCGGGTCGTGCATGTTTCCACCCATGTTTCTCTGCGGGAAGCCTGCGACCGGGTCAAGAAGGATCGGGTGCTGGAAGTCATCAGCATAGCAGACAAAGCCTGCCGGGACATGGGCATCGCAAAACCCCGCATCGGTGTGGCGGGCCTCAATCCCCACTGCGGCGAGGGCGGACTCTTCGGACGGGAGGAAATCGATGAGATCGCTCCAGCCATCGAGGCAGCACGCATCGCGGGTATCGACGCCCAGGGGCCTATCCCGCCGGACACGATCTTCTCGAAAGCTTTGGGCGGCTGGTATGATATTGTCGTGGCAATGTACCATGACCAAGGCCACATCCCGCTCAAGGTCGTCGGCTTTGTCTATGACAGGGAAAAGCAGGCGTGGAGTGCTGTGGAAGGGGTAAACATCACACTGGGACTGCCTATCATCCGCACCAGCGTCGACCACGGCACGGCCTTCGATCAGGCCGGTACAGGCAAGGCAAATGAGCTGAGCTTGAAAAATGCTATTGAATATGCTGTTCGTTTTGCAGCCAACCGCTGAAAGCGAACGGATATTATAAAGAGAAAACCATTTATAAGGAGGAAAACACAAATGAAACTCACAAATCGAATCGGCGCTGCCGTACTGGCCACTGCTATGGTCGGCACGCTTCTCACTGGCTGCGGTGGAGGCTCCGCCTCTGCGACTGCCTCCACAGGTGACGGTACTGCCGCTGCCTCCTCGACGGAATCTTCCGGCGATGGGGACAACACCTACACCATGTTTATGCGTTCTACCTACGTGGACTGGATCAAGGAACTGAAGTGGTATGATGTCGCTGAGGAACGTACCGGTATCCATGTCGACTACATCTCTGGTCCCGAAGAATTCAATGATGTCTATTCTGAAATCGACCAGCGTGTTATCTCCGGAGACCTGCCTGACGCGGTTATGACGAAACTGGCCCAAACCAGTGTCTACGGCCCGCAGGGCGTGTTCGCAGATTTGGCACCCTACATTGAGAAGTATGCCCCCAACCTGCAGAAGTACATTGACGACAACCCCGATTACAAGGCGCTTGTCACCGATAAGGACGGCCATATCTACGGTCTGTGCAAAGAGACCCCCATCTTTGCAGATTTGATCGGCTATCGCGTTGACCAGTTCAAGGCGGCAGGCATTGACCCTGACTCCATCGTCACCATCGATGACTTTACCAAGGCACTGGAAACTTTGAAAGCCTACTACGGAAAAGACAACCCCAACTACTACCCGTTGACCGGTCGTGACACCGCCATCCGCTTTGCTTCGTGGTTCGGCGCAGCCAGCAATATCTCCTCTACCGAGTCCAACGGCATCTATATCAACGGCCACTACAAGGATGGCTCTATCGACATTATGAGCGATGGCGCCTACAAGATGGTCGAGACAATGAAGAAGTGGTACGACGAGGGCCTGATCCAACCCGAATGGGTCGCAGGTACTTTCGGTGAGGCCGACTGGGAGGCTGCCATGCTCAACGGCAACGGCAGTATTTTCTACGATTACTACAACCGCGCCGAATGGTTTATGGAGAACGGCGGCCCCGACAACGACCCCAACTACCAGATGGGTGTTCTGAACTTCATCAAGGACGATAACGGAAACCCCCAGAAGATGACCGTCAGCATGAAGTACAATGACGAGTGCGTTACTGCCGTCAATGCAAACTGCAGTGAAGATAAAATCAAGACGATTCTGACCTTTATCGATTATTTCTACTCTGAGGAAGGCGAGATCCTCGCCAACTACGGTGTTGAGGGCGAAAGCTTTAAGGATACCAACGGTGATAAGGAATTTATCGTAGATTATCAGACTGAAGAGGCTACTCCTGCCGGTGAGAAGCGCTGGAGTTTCCTGAGTGACCGCTTTACCGTCTGCAAGCCCGTTGACAACGAAGCCTTCTTCAAGTGGAATGCGCCTCTGATCGCTGAGGCGACCGGACGCCTGTTTACAGATGAAAACTTGGGTACCTCTTATGTTCTGAAGTTCACCGATGACCAGAGCAAGGAAGTTACAAACCTGCTCGCTTCTGTGTACGATGCACAGATGTCCGGTATTGCGCAGTTCATTGATGGTACGCGCGAACTGACCCCTGACAACTGGGCAGCTTTCCAGCAGGAAATGAATGATCTGGGCCTGTCCCGCATTGAAGAAATCCAGCTGGCAGCTTACCAAGCAATGTACGGCGCTTGATGCCTTGACAAAGGTAATACCCTGAACAATCAGCCCTGCCCGACACGGCAAACTGCCATGCGGGCGGGGTTGCCGGGGTAAAGTGAAAGGAGAATCACCATGCCGAAGCGCAAAGCACAAACGGCGGTACCTGCCGTGCCGAAAGCATCCCTCGGTGCGCGGATAAAAAAAGATATTATCAAAAATTATCAGCTGTATCTTCTGATGATACCGGGTTTCCTGCTGCTGATTCTGTTCAAGATCGGACCGGTTGGTGCAATGGTGATTGCGTTTGAGGATTTCTCCGCAGCCAAAGGCGTTTTCGGCAGCACGTGGGTGGGGCTTGAAAACTTCAAGCGCATTTTGCAGGATCCATATATCTGGAAAATCACCAAAAATACAATCGTTCTGGCGTTCCTGTCCGTGGTGGTTGTATTCCCAATCCCGATTGTATTTTCGCTTTTCCTAAACGAAGTTCGTACCAAGTGGGTGCGCAATACGGTACAGTCTTTAAGCTTTCTGCCGTATTTCATCTCGGCAGCCGTTATGGTCAGTATCATGTATACGCTGCTCTCCCCTACATCGGGTCTGATCAATATCCTGATCACCAAGCTGGGCGGTACTTCCACAAACTTTATGGCAAAACCGGAATGGTTCCGGCCATTGTACGTGATACTGGAGATTTGGCAGACGTTCGGTTACTCGGCCATTATCTATATTGCCGCCATGATGAACATTGACCCCACTTTGTATGAGGCGGCAGAGATTGACGGCGCATCCCGCTGGACCAAAATGTGGCGCATCACACTGCCCTGTATTTCTACTTCTGTTATCACGATGCTTATCATCAGTGTCGGCAATATCTTCTCCGTCAACTTGGATCGTATCCTGCTGATGTATAACACAGGCACTTATGCCACGGCTGATGTGATCCAGACGTATGTTTATCGCATTGCATTCCAGTCTACGGGTTTCCCGGATTACAGCTACGGCACTGCGGTCAATGTATTGAAGTCCATTATTGCCTTTGTGCTGGTTTTCATCGTCAACAAGATTGCCGATAAAGTCAGTGACGCACGTCTGTTCTGAGAAAGGAGCGTATAGGCTATTATGAGTAAGCAGCCCAAGTCCCATCTCAAACGGCTGGCGACGTTTGATTATATCAACAGTGCAATCCTGCTGCTGGTGGCAGTGTGCTGTGTGTATCCGTTCCTGTATGTGTTCTTTGTGGCTACCACGGATGGCACCTATCTGGCGCGCGGCGAAATGACTTTCTTACCGATGGGCTTCAACTTGAAAGCTTTCGGCTATATTCTGACAAACCCGCGCTTCAATGTGTTCGCCGGTATGCGAAACTCTTTTTTATATACTGCGCTGGGGACACTGCTGGCGGTAGCCTGCACCTACGTTACGGCGTACGTGCTCAGCCGACCACGTTTTAAACATCGTTACTGGCTGATGTCCCTGTTCATCATTACATGGGTATTTGATGCCGGTATCATTCCGCAGTATATCATTTACAACCAGTTCGGCTTTGTCAATAGTCCGTGGGTCATGATCGTGCCCGGCGCGATCAACACGCAGTTCCTCATCATCACCAAGACATTCTTGGAGGGCATCCCCAACGAACTGGAAGAGGCTGCCGTTGTGGACGGTGCAAACGACATCAAGATCCTGACCCGAGTGTTCCTGCCGCTTTCCCCCACTGTGCTGGCGACCACAGGTTTGTTCTACGCAGTATCCATCTGGAACCAATACCTTATCCCGCAGATTTATTTGAAAGACGACGCCATCAAGACGATCCAGCAGGTGTTGAAGAGTGTTGTCATTACAGATGGCAGCTCCGGAACAACTTTCAAAAATGTAGTGCTGGATGGTGTTACGCTGAATCAGCAAAATCTGAAAGCAGCCGCGATTTTCATCGCCATGTTGCCCATCATCTGTGTGTATCCGTTCGTTCAGAAGTATTTTAAGAAAGGTATTCTCATCGGCTCCGTCAAGGGCTGAGAAAGGATTGACAAATGGCACGTAATATTATTGATCTGCCAACGTTGGGCGATGACGGTAGACTTTACCGTGATACCGCTCTCGATTTGGTGGAATCCCTTATCCCCAACCCATGGAAAAGCTGCCATGCACCTGATCTGCTGGAATTAGAAAATGGCGATCTGCTCTGCTGCTGGTTTGCCGGTTCCCGTGAGGGAAACGCCGACATCAGCATTGCGGTGGCCCGCTTGCCTGCCGACGCCGAACAGTGGGAGCAGCCGGTCATTGTCTCGGATGACCCGACCCGCAGTGAGCAGAACCCCTCACTGCTTCAAAACCCCAACGGTGACATTTGGCTGATGTACACGGCACAGGCGGCTAAAAAGCCTGATGACAACAGTGACGACAGCCTGCAGGGCACGGCAGAGATCCGCTGCAAAATTTCCCGCGATGGGGGCCGCACATGGGGCCCCACGGAGGCTATGTTTACCCGTCCCGGCTCTTTCTGCCGCCAGAAGATTCAGGTGCTTTCCAACGGGCGTTGGATCTTCAACAACTTTATCTGTGCGCTGGACGGTACCCGTTTGGGCAGCGACGTGACGGTTATCCAGATTTCCGATGATCAGGGCAAGACATGGCGCGGGGTGGAGATTCCCGGAAGCCGTGGCCGTGTTCACGGCAATGTTATTGAACTGGAACCCGGCAAACTGGTCTGCCTGCTGCGCAGCCGTGCAGCCGACCATATCTACCGCTCGGAATCCAATGACAACGGCGAAACATGGAGCGTGCCGGTACCCACCCCGCTGCGCAACAACAACGCCAGTATCTCGGCCATCAAGCTGCAGAGCGGCGCACTTGCCATCATTTATAATGATGTCTCTTTCAATGAGGATGGTAGCCGTACCGTCTGGCCCGACCAGCGATGTCCTGTGGCGATGGCACTTTCCGAGGATGGAGGTAAGACTTGGCCGTGGCGCCGTATTGTGGAGCACGGTGAAGGCTTCATTGGCCCTTGGAATGATGTGAACAACCGCCGTTATGAGTACCCGGTTATGATGCAGAGCAAGGATGGCAAGATTCACGCGGCTTATGCGTGGGGCCGCCGTGTGCGCATTAAGTATGTATGCGTCGATGAAGCATGGATTCGCGGCGCTAAGGTTTGCAAGGGCGCTGAGGATAATCCCGAAATGCCCTGCAACCGTTGACAACTTGCATGATTGCCCTGCGGTTTTTGCCGCAGGGCATTTTTGGTAAGGAGGCTTTTATGTTCAGCCCGGAAAAATATGTGTGCTGGCAGGCATTGCAGCAAGGCATTACTCTAATGCCGCTGGAAAATGTGCAGGGCGGTGATATGCCCGGCGACACGGCGCATATCTCAGCCCCTGTCTGCCGTCGTGTGGAGAAGTTGCTGCCGCATCTGGTCACGAAACTGGAAGAAAAATATGGTACGGACATTCCGGCCAAACTTGTCATCGCTGTCAGCGGAGGTTCAGGCTCCGGCAAGACCAGCGGTGCTGCCGCCCTGAGGGAGGCGTTGGCGATGGTCGGGTTGAAGGGATACGTGCTCTCCGGAGATAACTACCCCCGCCGTATCCCCCGGCACAACGATGAGGAGCGGTTGACAATCTTTCGCAGCGCCGGACTCAAGGCACTGCTTGCAGCCGGGGAATACACTCCGGAACGCTTCGCCGACTTGCAGCCGCTGCAGAAAACCGGAATCGACAGTGATCCGCGCCAATGTGCGGCATACCCATGGATTCAAATCTACCAACAGGGAGGGCGGGCCGCGCTGGCGGGATATTTGGGCCGGACTGCCGAGCAGGACTACGACGCACTGAACGCAGTGCTGGCGCAGTTCCGCGCCGGTGCGCCGGTGCTGTGGCTTAAGCGTATGGGCCGTAAAGAGTGGGAGCGCTGGTATGAGCCGAAGAACTTCGCCGATGTGGATGTGCTGCTGCTGGAATGGACCCACGCAGGCAGTGCCGACCTGAAAAATACCAATCTGAAAGTGTTTTTTAACAGTACACCAGAGGAAACCCGTGCCTGCCGTGTGGCCCGCAGCCGAGACGCCGGGGCCGACAGCCCCTTTGTAACAATGGTGCTGGAAATTGAGCAGGCAATGCTGAACCGCCGCGCCTGCGATGCGGATCTGATCCAGAACCGGGACGGCACGATGGTCGACACGGCAGCCTACGCTGCTGCACAAGGAAGGTGAACATGGTGGCAAATGCGAAAAAAGATGAGCTGTCTCTGACGCCGATGCTGAACGCTTACCCGGACAGTTTGGGCGGGACGTTAAGTGATATTGCAGATTTGCTGGAAAGCAGCTGTAAAGATGCTTTCGGTGCGTTTTATATTCTCCCCAGTGTTTTTAACACAGATCTCGACCGCGGCTTTTCGGTTGTAGACTACAGTTTGAACGAGTTGCTGGCGACGCCGCAGGATTTGGAGCGCATCCGTGCTTTGGGAATACGGCTGAAACTCGATTTTATCCTGAACCACGCCTCGGTCCTGTCACCGCAGTTTCAAGATCTTTTGAAAAATGGGGAAATGTCGAAATATAAGGACTTCTTCATCGACTGGAACGCGTTCTGGGCGGGCTGCGGCGAGATGATGCCGGGGGGATATATACAGCCGACACCGGAGTACTTGCATAAGATGTTTTTCCGCAAACCAGGGCTACCCATTCTGATGGTGCGTATGCCCGATGGCACCGAAAAACCCTACTGGAACACATTCTACCAGCAGGTAGACTACCCTTGCCCTGATGCGCGGGAGTTGGTGTCCGAACTGGGATGCAGTACCGATCCGCCTGTGTCCTGACAGAAAGTCTGCGGATCCAGTTGGCGGCGGGTAAGCGCCCGGCAGAACTTGATCTGGGACGCTGGGAAACGTTGCGTGTTCCCCTGACCGACCTGTTGGAATCCCGACGCCGCTATTTGGGGGCAGATGGATTTGAATGTGGCTTCGCCATTGGTGTGGAAATTTTATGCCGACACGCTGCACACGTTGGCAGGGTATGGAGCCTCTATCGTGCGGCTGGACGCTTTCGCTTATGCGCATAAGGCCGTGGGGGAACTAACTTTTTGAAGAACCAGGTACATGGAGTCTTTTGGCACGGCGCAGACAATAGCGGATGCTGAATGGTGTGACCCTGCTCCCGGAAATTCACGCATCCTATGGGGAAAAAGTCTACGAAAAGCTGGCCGCCAAAGGCTATGCCGTCTATGATTTCTTTCTGCCAGGGCTGATGATTGATGCCTTGGAGAGGGGCAGTGCAGACACGCTGGTCGCATGGGCACAGGAAATCCTCGACAAGCACATCCTGACCGTGAATATGCTGGGGTGCCATGACGGTATCCCGATGCTGGATCTGAAAGGGTTGCTGCCGGAAGAACGCATCCAAAATCTCATTGATCTGATTGTGACGCGAGGCGGTATAGTGAAGAACCTGCACGGCCAGAAAAATGTCTATTATCAGGTCAATGCCACCTACTACAGCGCTCTGGGCGAGAGTGATGCAAAGCTGCTGCTGGCACGGGCAATTCAACTGTTTATGCCCGGAAAACCGCAGGTGTGGTACCTTGATTTATTCGCGGGCAAAAATGACTGTGAGGCAGTGGCTCGCGCAGGCGAGGGCGGCCACAAAGAAATCAACCGTACAAATCTGACGAAAGTGCAGATTGCCGAGGCACTGGAAAAGCTGGTCGTGAAAAAGCAGTTGGAATTGCTACGCCTGCGCCGCAACTGTCCGGCCTTTGCGCAAGGAGCAAAGGTTCAAATTGAAAGCTGCGGCCCGGAATTGACGATTGAGTGGAGCTGTAGCGGCCACGTCGCCCGTCTGCAGGCTAATCTGCAAAAGTTGACTTACAGGGTCGAAATAGAGTAGGAAGAAAAGCTAACTGATGGAAACTACAAACAGCAGGGCGTGCGGAGGCTTTGCATTATAGAATGCAGATGTCAAGGCGGTCTGTGCAAATGATTAAAGACAACTGGACGTACCGAAGTATACTCTAAAAGGAAAAAAGTTCTTGGAAACCAAAGCATTACAGTTGAAATGATATGTACGTACTCTTATCGACGTGCAATTCTCTGCGAGGGTAAAATTGAAGAAATAGAAATAAATTCGATTAATTGTTGGTGGCGATTATGAAGTTTACGGAGCTGAAAAGGCTGAAAAACTCTGTTAAAATCTCAGTGAATAAATAACTGCGCCCGGACGATTGAACTTTTCAACCGTCCGGGCGCTTTTTGTGGATAAATTTTGCGGAGTTGGCGAGGTAAATATAGGAGCGGTCAACCTGCTTTGACGAGTACCAACACGCTGTTGTTTGGTACGATGATCTGTT
>ENA-OPYX01000840-OPYX01000840.1-human-gut-metagenome-genome-assembly--contig:-NODE-840-length-17599-cov-3.381868_pt1 | contig 17599 bp, 18 predicted proteins | sample MGYA00242639_ERZ504486 | MGnify/ENA primary metagenome ERZ504486 (study PRJEB26092, sample SAMD00036296) | human gut metagenome | host: Homo sapiens | study: EMG produced TPA metagenomics assembly of... | reverse complement strand
CAATCGTAACTATCATAAAATCTTTAGTAATAGCATAGCTAAGAGGTTAAGGTAAATGAACAATACCCGTTACGAAGATTTTTGCAATAGAATGAGAGTATATAGAAAAAGACTTGGCTATAATCAAGGCAGATATCGGAAAAGAGCTGGGAATATCACAGAATGACTATTCTAAAAGAGAAAATGGACTGATAATGATTTCGTATGATAATTTAAAAAAATTGCAGGAAATTGGAATGGACATTGATGAGCTGGTTTCGGGAAAGAGAGACGATATTGATACTAAAGATTTGGACGAGCTTATAAGTGACTGTGAAAGTGAAGAACTTAAAGATATGACTATGCGTATGGTTGCTGAATGTATAAAATATTATCGTGTTAATGACACTAAGAATAAAGACAATGATACGCAGAATGATAGAATGTTTGATTTTATGTTGAAGCAGTGGGATGATTTTTCAATGCTTGAATATGTAAGGCACGAAACGCATTATTCACAGGAGGTTATGTCTGAAAAGCTGGGACTGACAAGAAAGAAGTACAGAAAATACGAAAAAGAGATTATGTATCCTGATGCAGATACTCTTGTTCAGATGTATAATTTGTACAAATGCAGACCATCAATGTATCTTAATATGTATGACAGAAGATATTACGTTATGCAGAACGTATGGATGGAGTTGGATGATAACCAGCGTGACAGAATATTAAGAATGGTCAAGGCGATAAAGAATATAATATAGAAAAAGGAGTACCTGTAAATGCAAGACACAAACAATGTTAAGCATTTGCGGGTACATTTTTATGTAAAGGAGCTTCTAATAGAATTTCCTATTATATAAAAGGCACAATAAAATATCATACAAAATAATATTGTTGCAGCTTTACAGAGTATGATAAAATATATTGTGCATTGTACATTTATTTTATAATAAACAGATGATAATCAATGTGTGGTGGTTACAATTTCATTTGTTATAATGTAAATTTATGTGTAATAATAATCAGAGTAAGTAGAAAGAAAAAATATGAGAACAGTACAGCAATATTATGATGACAATAGAGATAAAATCCTTTTTGATGTAAGAGCATTAGAGGAGTATGAGAAAGAGACCATAGAAGCTTCCATACATTATTACTGGGAAGATATGATAAAAGTTCTTGAAGATAATAAGGAAGAATTTGAGGCAAAGTATTCAAAGGATACACCAATATATATTCTTTGCTACACTGGACAGAAAAGTGAAGAAATAGAAGATATACTTGATGAGATGGGCTATGAAGCTTACAGCCTTGATGGTGGATTTGTCGCATATCTAAGATGGAAGTTTAATAAATATCTTGAGCAGGATAAAGAAAGCGGCAATAATACTTCAGAAGAAAATGTTAAAGAGATTGAGCGGAGCATAGTAAAGAAGTTCCGCAAGCCAATATGGAGAAAGTTCACACAGGCTCTTAATGAATATGATCTTATTCAGGACGGCGATAAGATAGCTGTCTGCATATCAGGCGGTAAAGATTCAATGCTTATGGCGAAGCTTTTTCAGGAGTTGAAACGTCACGGAAAGAATAATTTTGAACTTGTATTCTTAGTTATGAATCCGGGTTATAACGACCTTAACTACAATGTAATACTTAACAATGCAAAGATATTAGATATTCCAATTACAGTATTTAAGACAGAGATATTTGATACTGTAGTAGATATTACAGAGTCGCCTTGTTATTTGTGTGCAAGAATGAGGAGAGGATATCTTTACAGCAAGGCAAAGGAACTTGGTTGTAATAAGATTGCTCTTGGACATCATTATGATGATGTGATAGAAACAATTCTTATGGGTATGCTTTATGGTGCACAGGTTCAGACAATGATGCCTAAGCTTCATAGTACGAATTTTGAGGGAATGGAGCTTATAAGACCTATGTATCTTATAAGAGAAGCTGATATTATTCACTGGAAAGAATATAATAATCTTGAGTTCATACAGTGTGCCTGTCGATTTACAGAGGGATGTGCTTCCTGTGGTGGTACAGGAAAAGGTTCTAAGAGGGCAGAGATTAAGCAGCTTATAAAAGATCTGACCAAGGTAAGTCCGTATATAGAAAAGAACATATTCAGAAGTGTAGAAAATGTTAATATTGATACGGTAATTGCTTACAAGAAGAAGGGGCAGCGACACAGCTTTTTAGATGAATATGATATAACAGATGATAAGTATGCTGGTAACGCAGAGGTTGATAATTCAGAGAATATATCTAAAGAATTGAATGAATCAGACATAAACTCAAGCGGACAGTTAAGTGAATATCACACTGATGAAACAATTGAATTAGGTAAAACAGGTAGTACTCAAACAATGCCATTGAATAAATCGGACATCAATAAAGACGATATAAGTGAGAACACTTTAGCTAAATATGAAAAGTTAAAGTCAATTATTAAGGACTGTGGTAAAATAGCAATCGCATTTTCTGGCGGGGTTGACTCGACATTTTTAACCAAAGTTGCAAAAGATGTATTAGGAGAAAATGCTGTTGCAGTTACGATAAGTTCAATTCTTGTTACGGATGATGAACTTAAAGAAGCTGATGATTTCTGTAAGGTAGAGAATATAGAACATCTTATATATAATGCAGATGTATTATCGATTCCGGGCTTTGAGAATAATCCACCAGACAGATGTTACATTTGTAAGAAAGCGATATTTACTAATGTGCAGAATCTTGTAGGTGAGAGAGGCATTAGTGTAATTGCAGAGGGAACAAATGTTGATGATGACGGTGATTACAGACCTGGTATGAGAGCCATAAAGGAACTAGGAGTAAGAAGTCCTTTAAAAGAGGCAGGTCTTACCAAGGCTGAAATCAGGGAATTATCTTGTATGTTAGGCTTAAAGACGTGGAATAAACCATCGTGTGCGTGCCTTGCTTCAAGATTTGCGTATGGTGAGGTTATTAATAAAGACAAGCTTGATATGATTTACAGTGCAGAATGTTATATAAGAAGTCTGGGATTTGAGCAGTTCAGGGTAAGATTACAGGATGGAATTGCAAGAATTGAATTAAGACCAGCAGATATACAGAAGTTTATTGAAAACGGAATAAAGGATAAAGTATCAGAGAAGCTTCACGCACTTGGATTTAAGTATGTATCCCTTGATTTGGATGGTTACAGGCTTGGAAGTATGAATGAAGTATTGAACAGACAGGAAAGAGGTAACAATGGCGGTAGCTCATTATAATTGTGATTATTGCAATAATATGGTATATGATGAAGAAACGGAGCAGTTCGTGTGTGATGTAGATATGGACGAGGATGATTATGCAAGGCTTCTTACATCTGAGTATAAAGAATGTCCATATTATCAGAGCAATGATGAATACAAGATTGTAAGACATCAGATGTAGTTTTTATATAAAATATAATTAATAGTGGCAGATATTTCGATATATTTATTATAAAGATATGCCTGGAAGGAAGTGAGTGAATGGATGATAAGAGATACGCTGTACTTATCGACTCAGATAATATTTCATCAAAATATATTTCGGACATTCTTGATGAAATGACAAAGTATGGCGTAATAACTTATAAAAGAATATATGGCGACTGGACAAGTACACAGGCAAGCAAATGGAAGAAAGAGCTTATGGAGAACTCCATAACACCTATACAGCAGTTTTGTAATACAGTAGGCAAGAATGCAACAGACTCAACGCTTATAATTGATGCTATGGATATTCTTTATACGAATAATGTTGACGGCTTCTGTATCGTATCTTCTGATGGCGATTTTACAAGGCTTGCAAGCAGGCTTAGAGAGTCGGGAATGGACGTTATCGGTATGGGTGAGAGCAAGACACCACGTTCATTCAGGGCCGCTTGTTCGGTATTTACAGACCTTGAGCTTCTTCGTGAACAGGCACACGAAGATGAGCCAGATAGTAAGCCGGTTAAGAAGACAGAAAGAAGCAATATTATTAAGCAGTCTAAGATAGAAAATGCAATTATTGAGATTATTCAGGAGAACGACAATAAAGGCAGGCAGACAGGGCTTGGTGAGCTTGGAAGCCGTTTACAGAAGAAATATTCTGATTTCGATGTAAGAAATTACGGTTACAGTTCATTGTCTACATTTCTTGAGGAAATGGAAAGTCTTGAATTAAAGAAGTTCAATAACACGGTTCTTGTCAGACTTAAGGAAGACAAGAATATGAAAGAGCAGGTTATGGAGTATGCAGTGAATTATGTAAAGAGTTCAGAAAATGCAGTGGAACTTGGAGCATTAGGACAGAAAATCCATATGAATTATCCTAATTTTAAGGTTAAGGAGTATGGTTATTCTACACTCAGCAAATTTATTGCAGGCATAAAATGTTTAAAAATAACAGCAACAGATGAAAACCGTAGAATGGTTTCAATAAAATAAACTAAAGTTAGTCATAAAGACAGGAAAGGAATATTATGAATAAGATAGCAAGTTTTACAGTTAATCACTTGGATTTACTTACAGGAGCATATGTATCAAGAAAGATTATCAGGGAGATGTAGTTCTTACAACATTTGATTTAAGATTTACAAGACCTAATGTAGAAGCTACCTATGGATACAGCAGGTATTCATACAATAGAACACCTTGTAGCAACATTTTTTAAGGAACCATAAGGTATGGGCAGACAATGACTATATATTTTGGACCAATGGCTGCCGTACAGGATTTTATGTAATATTTGCAGGTGACCTTGAGTCAGAGGATATAATTGATGTGTTAAGGGAAGCCGCTGATTTCGTACTGGATTATGAGGGTGAGATACCAGGATATTCACCAAGGGACTGCGGTAATTACCTTGATAATAACCTTACACTTGCAAAGATATATATGAAGAAGTATAAGGAAGAAGTTCTCGATAACCCAGTACCAGAAGACTTCATTATCCACAGTAAAATAGATGGGAGCTTCATTATTACGAGCAAAAACAGAAGAAAATGATTGAAGGGAACCTGTTTTGATGGAAAATATGGATATACAGATTATAAAATCAAGACGCAGAACAGTTTCAATAGAAGTCCATACAGATGGAAGTGTTATATTAAGAGCACCTAACAGGATGACGAAGAAAGAGCTTGATATATTTATTGATAAGCATATGTCTTGGATTGAGAGTAAACAGCAGTTGATGAAGGAAAGAAAAGAAGAAAAAATTCCTACCAATGCAAAGGCTTTTGATATGTTAACACCTAAGGAACGTGCCGTAATAAGGGGCACATTTATAAGAAAAGTAGAATATTACAGTAAGATTATGAATAGTGACTGTTGGAAGGGTTACAATACGTAATCAGAAGACACGCTGGGGAAGCTGTAGTTCCAAGGGAAATGTTAATTTTAATTACAATTTGTATTATATGCCTGAAGAATTGTTGGATTATGTAGTGGTGCATGAGCTTTCGCATAGAAAATATATGAATCATTCGCAATCATTCTGGTGTGAAGTTGAAAAGTACTGCCCAGAATATAAGTTATGCCGCAGGAGGTTGAAAGACTACACACTTTCAATATAATAATTTGGGCGGGCATTAATTAAAATGTCTTATTATGCAGCATAAACGTATTTTTGAGCATATCCCTTAAATTATAATAATCTGATTATTAGTAGGAGGTAATAAAACTATGAAAATTCCATTTAAAGTAGATTTGACAGGCAAGACTGCAATTGTAACAGGGGGAAGTGAAACACTATGTTCAGCAATGGCGTATGGACTTGCTGTAAGCGGTGCGAAGGTTGCAATAATCGGACGTAATAAGGATAAGCTTAATAATGTCACAGATGAGCTTATTAACAATGCTAAGACAGAATACAGCAAAGACATTGTTGTTAAGGGGTATAGCTGTAATGTAATTGATAAGGAAGAACTTAATAAATCTTATGAAATAATTAAGAGTGAGCTTGGAAGCTGTGATATTCTTATCAATGGAGCTGGCGGCAATCAGCCGGGTGCTATTACATCAATAGAGATGTTAAAGAAAGAAAAAGGAGAAAATGATTACTCTTTCTGGAATCTTGATGAGGATAATATAAGAGATGTTATGGATCTTAATTATATGGGAACACTTCTTCCGATACAGGTATTTACTAAGGATATGGTTGAAAAGAGAAGCGGAAGCATTATTAATATAGCATCTGTTACATCAATTTTACCACTTACAAAGGTAATGGCTTACGGCAATGCCAAGAGTGCAATACTTAACCTTACACAGTGGCTGGCAGTCCATTTTGGAGAAAGCGGAATAAGATGTAATGCAATCGCACCGGGATTTTATGCGGCTGAACAAAATCACGCATTATTATTTAATGAAGATGGTACATACACTGACAGAGCAAGAAAGATAGTTGCAGGAACTCCAATGGGAAGATTTGGTAATCCAGAGGAACTTATCGGAGCGGCATTATTCCTTGCAAGTGATGATGCGGCTGGATTTGTAAATGGTATTGTGTTGCCAGTAGACGGCGGCTATAGTGCGTACAGTGGCGTTTAATAAATAATTTTAATAATTATCAGATATAAAGGTATATATGTTGATATAAAATGCCGATATTCTAAATATAATAAAAGTTAAATGGTACAAAAGTATTATATGAGGAGGATAATGGTATGAAATTAGGAGAGGCAATACCAAATTATCAGGCATATCGCAATGAATTACAGGATAAGAAGACCAGCATATATAAGCAATATAAAAAAACAAAGGAAAAGGCTGAGCGTACCAATGATGAAGAATTGATACAAAAGGCAGCAGAGCTTGAGCTTTCATATAAGGAAGCAACTGATGATTTTGACAAGTATGAGAATGTTCTTAACTCGCTTAGGGAGCAGTGGTGTGCAGCAGCAAATACAGAAAACGACAAAGCACTTGCTGACCCTGAGACAGGACTTGGTGCAACAATCGGCAAGATAATGACGACAATTGCAAGAATGTGTGCCGGTGATAAAGTTCCATATACCGATGAAAAGAAGGTTATGGAATATGACGATAAAATGTATGCAAGAGCCAAGCAGGCACAGATGATTATGGCATCAATGAAGAAAAAGCAGAAGGAATACGATTCACTCTGGGATAAAGAGGGGGGAGAGTATGACCCTGAGGGTGTAGCTGATAATACAGAAGCACAGGGTGATCTGCCAGATATTCCATCATCAGATGCGGAAGTGACTGGTACAGATGAGTCGAATAGTAATGCAGAGTAAAAGATAAGGCATTTTCTCTATTTAGAGGAAATGCCTTATCTTTTACTTTATAGCTGATTGATATTATAAAATAATATTTAGTTATAATTAAACTTCAAATAAAAGATCACCATAGCTTGGGAATGGCCAGAATTCTTTATCAACGATCATTTCAAGCTTATCAGCAGGAGCTCTTAATTCGTCCATAGTTGTCTTAACTTCATCTCTGAAGTACTTAGCCTGTTCTGTAATGTCAGTAACATCAGCAGCCTTAGCTGTAACATCAATAAGCTTAGTATAAGCAGCCTTCATATCCTTTAAGTAACCAGAAACTTCTGCAAGTAAATCAGCCTGAACAGAAGCATCAGCACCAGCTTCCTTAACAGTAAGAACTGAGTTAGCAAGCTCTGTTGTGTAAGAAATAACTGAAGGAATAATCTGCTTTCCAGCCATATCAATCATTGTCTTAGCTTCAATATTGATAGCCTTTGCATAAGCTTCATACTTAATCTCAGCTCTTGACTTTAATTCAGCCTCTGTAAATACACCAAAGCTTTCAAAAAGCTTAACGGCCTTAGGAGTAGTAAGGGCAGGAATAGCCTCAACCATAGATTTGATATTTGGAAGACCTCTTCTTTCAGCTTCTTCTACCCATGCATCTGAGTAACCATTACCATTAAATACGATTCTATGATGGTCAGTAAAGAGTTTCTTGATAAGATCATGAACAGCCATATCGAAGTTTTCTACTCCATCAAGCTGGTCAGCGATTTCCTTAAAGCTTTCTGCAACGATTGTGTTAAGAACTACGTTAGCAGGAGCAATTGAATCTGATGAACCTACCATACGGAATTCAAACTTATTACCAGTAAATGCAAATGGTGAAGTTCTGTTTCTATCAGTAGCATCCTTGTTAAGGTCAGGAAGTGTAGAAGCACCTGTCTTTAACTTACCCTTCTGGATAGAGCTTGTAGCATCACCCTTATCAATAAGCTGCATAACAACATCCTCAAGCTGCTCACCAAGGAACATAGAGATAATAGCTGGAGGTGCCTCATTAGCGCCAAGTCTGTGGTCATTACCAACATCAGAAGCAGATTCTCTTAAAAGATCAGCGTGTGTATCAACAGCCTTCATAACAGCACCGAGTACAAGTAAGAACTGGATATTTTCGTGAGGTGTCTTGCCAGGTTCAAGAAGGTTGATACCATCATCAGTTGTGATTGACCAGTTGTTGTGCTTACCAGAACCATTAACTCCGGCAAATGGCTTCTCGTGAAGAAGGCATACAAGACCATGTCTGTAAGCAACTTTCTTCATAACCTCCATCATAAGCTGGTTGTTATCAGTAGCAATATTGCACTGTGCATATATAGGAGCTAATTCATGCTGTGCTGGAGCAACTTCATTATGCTGAGTCTTGGCAGATACGCCGAGCTTCCATAATTCTTCGTTGATATCCTTCATAAATGCAGCAATTCTTTCACGGATAGAACCGAAGTAGTGATCATCAAGTTCCTGTCCCTTTGGTGGCATAGCACCGAATAATGTACGTCCAGAGAAGATAAGATCCTTTCTCTGAAGATATTTTTCTCTATCTACTATAAAGTATTCCTGTTCAGCACCGACAGAAGGAGTAACCTTCTTAGATGTCGTGTTACCAAATAATTTTAATATTCTTAAAGCCTGCTCGTTAACAGCATCCATTGAACGAAGAAGAGGTGTCTTCTGATCAAGAGCTTCTCCTGTATAAGAACAGAAAGCAGTAGGGATACAAAGTGTTGCACCTTGTGCACCTTCACGAACGAAGGCAGGTGATGTGCAATCCCATGCTGTATATCCTCTTGCCTCGAATGTAGCACGAAGACCACCTGAAGGGAATGATGAAGCATCTGGCTCGCCCTTTATTAATTCTTTACCAGAGAATTCCATAAGAACCTTTCCGTTTTCATTAGGTGCTGAAATAAATGAATCATGCTTTTCAGCAGTAGTTCCTGTCAAAGGCTGGAACCAATGTGTGTAATGAGTTGCGCCTTTTTCGATAGCCCAATTCTTCATTGCATTAGCTATAACATCAGCATCGGTAATATTTAATTCCTGTACACCTGCTTATGCTAACTAGATTTTTGTATACGTTTTTGGTAAACGTTCTTTCATAACTTGTGCGTTGAACACGTTCTCGCCGAAGAATGCAGCTACATTGAAATTTTCGCTCATAACTTTTTCATCCTTCCTTTTCATAGATTATTATTCTATTAGTAAAACTAAAAAAGGCGTACACATATACATTATTAAGATGTATAATATGAACGCCTTTGTTCTACCTTATTTGATTAGCGACAACTACCTGTCGTCTTTAATTAAAATAACTCAAAATTAATAATAATGCAAGTTCTTTTTTAAAAAATATTAAAAAAATTAAAATTATTAATTATCTAAGTCAATTTCAAGTAAATTCTACTCTAATGAGGCTTCTCCAATATACATTCCGTGTACGATAAAGCGTTTCTCACCGTTATCAGTACAAGTAGAAAGAGTAACTACCTGACTTGCTGATGAAATATCAACCCCTGTATCATACAAAGATTTGGCTTTCATATCTGCTGCATAACTTTGCATAGAAGCAAGAGAAGGGAAGTTAAAGGTATATGTATCACTTACAGCTTCACTTATGTAGCAGCTAAAGATTTTATATTGTTTAATGACATTACCAGTGTATATATAGAATACATTGTTGCCAGAACCATTATAGAACGATGAATTCTCATAACTTTTAAGCTTGCCAAACATCGCACCATTTCGCATATTGTGTCCGTATATAATCACATGGTTTGAAGAAAGTCCGCTATTAATGCGGGAATCTTCAAACAGACAGCCATTAGCACTGGATTGCTTGTCAAATGTATGTGTAAGGTAATAATCATTATCATTACCCTGAACCATTGGAAGCCTGCATCCAATAGATGGAATGTATATATATCCAAGTCCATCAGAATTAATATTAAGAAGTGCCTGATGGTTATACTTAAATGGAACTTCAACTTCCTCTTCCTCATCACCGATAATTACATTAGTGTGGGAATCTTCATCAAGAACATTCTGTTCAATGTCATTATATATTACATCAGCCTTGTGATATGCAAGGAATATGTTGATAAGATTGTATGCGGCAAATATAAAGACAGCAACTGATATTAAAAGAATAATACGTCTTATTATATTAGAACGCTTTTTATCTTTCTCCTGTCTGTCAAATACTGCATCAGCATCATTCTCATCATATGGAGAATTACTGTCTGAATAATCCATATCATCATCTATAAAATCATCCACATCATCATTCAGAATATCATCAGGATCTTCTGATTCATAATCGATTATATCATCTGATTTAGTTATATTTCTACGAGATGATTGTTCTGGATCATCATTCAATAAATCATCATTATTGTTAGTTGTATTCATAGTATTATAGTCCTTGTGTGTTGTGTGTAATGCTAATTATGCCTTTCCAGCTGAACCGAATAAGTTAATCTTTTCGCGAACAGTCTCTTTAATAGCTTCACTACCAGGAGCAAGGAGCTTTCTTGGGTCAAATCCCTTTCCCTCAAGGTCTTTGCCTTCTTCAATATATTTTCTTGTTGCAGCAGCAAATGCAAGCTGGCATTCTGTATTAACATTAATCTTAGCAACACCTAAAGAGATCGCTTTCTTAATCATATCTTCAGGAATACCTGTACCACCATGTAATACTAATGGCATATTGCCAACCTTTTCTTTAACAGCGGCAAGTGTTTCAAAGCTAAGACCTGGCCAGTTAGCAGGATATTTGCCGTGGATATTACCGATACCAGCAGCAAGCATTGTTACACCGAGGTCAGCAATTGATTTACATTCATTAGGGTCAGCACACTCCCCCATACCGATAACGCCGTCTTCTTCACCACCGATGGAACCAACTTCTGCTTCAAGTGAAAGACCTTTGTCTTTGCAGATTTTAACAAGTTCTTTAGTCTTTTCAATATTCTCTTCAATTGGATAGTGGGAACCATCAAACATAATTGATGAAAATCCTGCATCAATGCAGTCATAACAAGCTTCATATGTACCATGGTCAAGGTGAAGTGCAACAGGAACAGTAATCTTAAGATCATCTATCATTGCACTTACCATACTTGCTACGGTCTTAAATCCTGTCATATATTTACCAGCACCACACGATACACCGAGTATAACTGGTGAGTTCATCTCCTGAGCTGTAAGAAGAATCGCTTTAGTCCACTCAAGATTATTGATATTGAACTGCCCAACAGCATATTTGCCATCTCTGGCTTTTTCTAACATTTCTTTTGCTGAAACTAACATAAATATTAACCTCCTACTATGTAATATGGACATAGCTTTGCTTAATGCCCACTCTTATTATCCATTATACATTAAAGCTAATAAAATGCAAAGAAAATAGTGTCAAATAGTGCGAATTTGAAAAATAAAATCAATATATTTAAGTTGTTATTGATACTAAAAAGAAGTATAATCTAAAAAAGGAATACAGAACCCGAAAGGAGAAAGAAATTTATGGGGAAATTTATTTATTTAGCCAATATTATAGCCGCAGATGTGGATTTTTATAATATTGAGGGTAACAGGGGAGATTCATATCTTCCATTTATAGGTTTTATGATGTTTGTAGTAGGTGCTGTTGTAGCGTTTATGGGTTTTTCAAAGTACATAACAGCCAAGAAGAATTTTTAACCTGTTCTATGATTTAAGGGACAGCGTTAAGGTTGATAAAGCCACTAATGAGAAGAACAAGAAAACTGGAATCATTATGATAGCTGCAGGAATAATTGTTCTTATTGTTTCATTCTTTGTAATATAGAAGATTAATAATAAGAGATCAATGCAAAAGATTAAGTTAGAAGATTAAGTATATAAAGATAAGGTTCTTATTCCTTGATATTTATGAGAATGAACTCTTTCGTATTAGTTAGTGATGATGTCAATAATCACAATACGTAAAATGCCACCCCGTTAAGGGTGGCATCGAAAGAGGGAGGAGAGTTGTACATTATGATTAACAACTCATATTTATGAAGAACTATAAAAGTCAATAAGCTTTATTAGTATATATCAGCTTGTCTGATATATTTTCTATATTTAAAAGTATATTGATTAAAAGTGAAGAAAGAATGTTCATAATGTTAAAACTTATTGAATGTAATATGAACAAATTATGAACATATATAATATTACATAAATTAATGGAGGTAAGATATGCCAATTATATACAAGTGTCCTAATTGTGGAGCGGCAATGGAATTCTCAAGTGAATTGCAGAAGCTTGAATGTAAGAGGTGTGGTACAAGTATAGATGTTAAGACATATGAAGATGAATATGCTTCTTTAATGGAAGAAGTAAGTGGAAGTACATCAGATAATAGTGATTATGGATTTAATAACAGTGAACAGGATAATGATGCAGATAACAATAATATGAAGATATATCATTGTCAGAGCTGTGGAGCAGAACTTGTTGCAGATGAATATACATCAGCTACATTTTGTTCATATTGTGGTAATCCGACATTGGTTGAGGACAGACTTAAAGGAAGCTTCAGGCCAAGGTCAATAATTCCATTTAAGATTAACAAAGATCAGGCGGTAGATATATATAAGAAATGGCTGAAAAAAGGAATGCTTACACCAAAGGAATTATCAAGAAAAAGTACAATTGAGAAGATTAGTGGTGTGTATGTCCCATTCTGGCTGTATGATTATTCAGCAAGAACTATGATGAGTGCCAATGCTAATAAGGTAAGAACGACAAGACGTGGCGATACAGAATATACATATACAGACCATTTTGATGTGTATAGAGATGTATCAGCAGAATTTCAGAGAATTCCGGCAGATGCTTCAGAGAAAATGCCAGATGAACAGATGGATATGTTAGAGCCTTATAATTACAGCGAGATTACAGACTTTGCAATGCCATACTTATCAGGTTACCTATCAGAAAAATATAATTATACAGCTGATGAAATACAGAGTCGTGCCAAGAAGAGAGCAGACTCATACATAACACAGATTGCAAGGGATTCAATTACTGGATATTCAAGTGTCATAGTAAGGAATAACAGCATAAGTATGAATGGCAGGGGCAGCGAATATGCACTTTTGCCAGTGTGGATGCTCAATTTCAGATATAACAATAAGGAATTCCATTTTTATCTTAATGGACAGACTGGTAAAATAGTAGCAGACAGACCTATAAGTGCAGGAAAAGCCGTTACATATGGTATTGGAATTTTTGTGCTTACACTTATTATTACAATGATAGGAGGGCTGTTGTTTATATGATGTGTGTAGATTTAAAAAGACATTTTAACTGGTTAAAAGTGGCTGTAATGGCAGTATTAGCTGTTATGGTTATGATGTTTGTATTAACAGGAACACAGAGTGCGTATGCGGGTACAGATAATAAGACCTATGTAATAGATGATGCTGGAATTCTGACAAGTGAGGAAGAACAGAAGCTTACAGATATGTGCAGGAAGGCATCTAAGAACTGTCAGCTTGATATTGTTATCATAACTATGAACAAGAATTTAGATTATAGTCCTATGGATAATTATCTTCGTTCAATACTTGAAGAACAGTATGGTTATGAGAAAACAGGAACTGACTGCGAGGCTGTAGTATATGGAATAGATATGACTTCAAGAGCAGACAGAATTGTAACATCAGGAAGAGCAAGGAGCAGCATTTCACAGTCAAGTCTGGATTCAATCAGGGAAAGTGCGGAGGATAAGCTTGCTGAAGGCGATTATTATGCAGGCTGTAAGAAATACATAAACGGAATTGAGAGAAAGCTTAATGTAAATATGTTATCAAGACTTACATATTATATGCCAGTTAAGATTTTAATCTCACTTGTGGTAGCAGTTATTGCAGTATTGGCAATGATGAGCAGTGCCAGGTCAAAGATGACAGTGAATAGTACAGAATATACTAAGAACCACGGATATAAGATGAATGACAGAAGAGATGTATTTATCAATACAACAATTACTAAAAGACATATTGAAAAGAGCAGTTCAAGTGGTGGAAGCTCTGGCGGTGGTAACTCTGGAAGTTCAGGCGGACACTTCTAAGAAGATATATATTTAAAAAGTGTATAAGACCTATAGGATAAAATAAGGTTATGTAAATTTTTTATATAGGTCGGATTTTAAAATAAGCCCGGTATGATTAAAGCAATCATATTTATGATTGTGATTAAGCATACCGGGCTTTTATTATACTATTAGAGTGTTTCTGGTTCAGCGTAATCTACACCAAAAGTATCAACAGTAACAGTCTTCATAACCTGAGGAGTTCTAGGTCTGTCACTCCAGTCAGTATCAATTGAAGCAATGCTGTCTAATACATCTTCACCTTCAACAAGTTTACCAAAAGCGGCATACTGACCGTCAAGGTGAGGTGCATCAGCGTGCATAATAAAGAACTGGGAACCAGCTGAATCCGGGTGCTGTGCACGTGCCATAGAAAGGACACCTCTTGAGTGCTTAAGGTTATTTTCAACACCATTGTAGTTGAATTCACCCTTGATTGAGTATCCAGGACCGCCCATGCCTGAGCCTTCTGGGTCGCCGCCCTGAATCATAAATCCGGCGATAACTCTGTGGAAAATAAGTCCGTCATAGAAGCCTTTTTTTACAAGACTTATAAAATTGTTTACTGTATTAGGTGCAACGTCTGGATAAAGTTCTGCTTTCATAACGTCGCCATTTTCCATTGTAAATGTTACAATAGGGTTCTGATTAGACATAATTAACCTCCAAAATAATGTGTAATGTGTGGGATAATTACAAGACGAAAGCAAATATGACTAACGGACGTTGTGAGATAAAAATATATTACTGCTGGGCACGCTTGCGCTACTTGAAACCGTAGCGGTACTAAGCGGCTAAAGGACAGCCGCTTAGTGCCGACGGTTTCAAAAGTACCCAGCTTGTAATGTATTTTTATTTCACAGCTGGTTAGCGATAGTGGTCGTTTTGTAATTATCTGTGATAATATTATGTATTGTAATGGGGATTATTGTAAAAGTCAATTGGGAGGATTATACGTGAGTTATGGAAAGAGTGTATATATTTGATTGTGACAGGATTATAGGTGATGAGGAAAAACGGACTATTATAGAGAATATGGAAGGAAAGGCTGAGGTTATTTTTGATAATTCTGATGGGTATGACAGGGATACGGATATAGTTATAAGCACACGTTGTGTGAGGAATAGAGATGCGGCTGGTATGGAAGTTATTATAAGGGAAGATATTGGAGTTGGGTGTGATTATGTGGGAACTGCACCTTATGTGATATATGAACCAGAGGAGATAGATTATTATTACTGTCAGAAGGTGTATGCAAGAAAAAAGGGGCTTCCGGCATTTATTCTTGAAACAGAGAGGTTTATTGTGAGGGAGGAAAGTCTTGATGACCTTGATGAATTGTACGAATTGTATGACACACTTGCAGATTGTGAGTTTATAGAACCTTTGTATGAATTAGAGAAGGAAAAAGAATTTGTAAGAAATTACATTAATAATATGTATAGATTCTTTGAGTACGGAATGTGGCTGGTATATTCTAAAGATACAGGCAGGCTTGTTGGACGTATGGGAATTGAGAATAGAAGCATTGACGGAGAAAATGTTCAGGAAATAGGTTATCTTACAGGAAAGCCTTATCAGAATATGGGAATAGCATATGAAGTATGCAGTGCAATTAAGGAATATGCTAAGGAAGAATTGGGCATAGATAAATTATATTCCTGCATAGATAAGAATAATAAACCGTCAATATCGCTTATACACAAGCTTGGCTTTAAAGTGTATGCACAGGACATTGACGGTATGAATATTTATATATGTGAGTTTAATTAGTTGTTACTATCATCTGACTGATTATCATTTAAAGTAACAGCAGTGTTGTCAACATTGTCATCAATGGCTTTATGTTGTTTAGCCGTTTCTATTTTTTCAGCTTTTTCTTTTTCAGCTTCTCTGGCCCGCTCATCATTAGTGTTCTCTAATGACTTAAATATTCTTGTGAATATGAATGAGTCAACATAAATAATAAGCGGTATAGTTACTATAAATGCAGTAAAATACTTTAAAGAAAAGAGGATAAGTCCGTATGTTGCAATCATCATAATAAATGTCTGTGGCAGGTGATGAACGCATAATATAAGCGAATTCTTGACAATTGTAATTGCTTTATCATCATATCTTGAAAGCACTGCAAATGAATATAAAAGAACACCAGCCCATACAAGAGCACAGCCTGCGATAGCATACATAAAAATAGTACCAGCCATTGAACCAGATGAGAATGCCCAGTAGGCACAGGCCCTTATATCAAAGAATAAAAGAAGTCCGATAACTCCCATAATAAGTTCAACCAATAATCCCTGGACAAAATTAGTCTTAAAAGAAAAGACTTCCAGAAATCTTTAAACACATAATTTTCTTCGTCTTTAACAAGCTTCATTCCAGCATAAAATGCGGCTGTAAGTGAAGCACCTATTGTGATAACAGGGATACAGAATATAACTGTTATTAATCCAAGTATAAGGAAATCACCAGCTTTCGTGAGTCCCTTGAAAAATTTACCATCTAATCCAAAACCACGCATAATATATCTCCATTCTACATTCATAATGAAAGTGACTAAATCAGATTATACTTATATATGTAACAAAAAGCAAAGAATTTTTAATGTATATTTCTTAAATGTTTATAAAAGCTGTTTTTTTAAGCGTTAAGCTATGATAAACTAACAAATATTGATTAATTAAAGAAGTAATTAATAAAAAGCAAAGCCACAGTGTTTCTGGCTGTTTAATGAAATGTAATGTATTAGGAGGCTATATGGCAGAAGGTAATTCTATTAAAGATGAAATAAAAGAACAGCGTAAGAAGTTCTCAACACTTACGTTTACAGGCAGGCTGCAATATATATGGGAATATTATAGAATTCCTATTGTGGCGGTTATAGCTGTTGTGCTTGTGGTATTGTCATTTATAAATGCTTACAGAAGAAATGATTATGAGACATTATGTGATATTGCAGTATGTGATGGCAAGATTACAGGATACGATACAGATGATGATGTATTGACAACTGGTTTTACAAAATATCTTGGTATAGATGGAAAGAAGCAGCGCGTTCACATAGATTACAGTTATACGCTTGAAGAAAAGCTTTTTGATCAGGACCCACAGATAAGCAATGAGAAGATATATGTTTTGTCGCAGACTAATAACCTTGATGGGTATATGTCAGAATATGAAAAGATAGACCACT
>ENA-OPYX01000839-OPYX01000839.1-human-gut-metagenome-genome-assembly--contig:-NODE-839-length-17599-cov-4.145318_pt1 | contig 17599 bp, 17 predicted proteins | sample MGYA00242639_ERZ504486 | MGnify/ENA primary metagenome ERZ504486 (study PRJEB26092, sample SAMD00036296) | human gut metagenome | host: Homo sapiens | study: EMG produced TPA metagenomics assembly of... | reverse complement strand
GGAAATGCACCAAAGGGCGGATCCGGCGGAAAGGGCGCTGTGACAAAAGAACAGATTCTTGCAATCAGCAACCCGATTGAGCGGCAGCGGCTGATTGCGGAAAATATTGCATTATTTCAGTAGGAGGAATACACATGCATAAAATTGGAAAATTAGGGCTGCAGGTGTTTGCAGCACCGGATAACATGACGGGGCAGGCACAGATCCAGGTAAAAGCCCGCGAGATTGATTTCGTAACATCTTTCGGCAAAAACATTCAGGCGCTGCTTGATGTCCTGGGCATTATCCGAATGATCAAGAAAGATAACAATACTGTTTTAAAGACAAAAAAGGTAACAGGAACCCTGCAGTCCAGTGAGGTCGCAGAGGGCGAAGAAATCCCGTACTCTCAGTACGCTGTGGAAGAGATCCCGTTCGACACCATCAAGATCAGCAAATACCGCAAAGGTGTTACCCTGGAGGCAATCGCAGAAAAGGGATACGATGCCGCAGTACAGGACACTGATGAAGAGTTTAAAACTGATCTGCAGAACGTTGTCATGGATAAGCTGTACGCACAGCTGAAAGCAGGTTCTCTGACCGGTCATGAAAGCACCTGGCAGATGGCGGTTGCTATGGCGATCGGAAAAGTCAAAGATAAGTTCAAAAAGATGAGAAGAACGGCTACCGGCGTAGCAGTATGGGTAAATACACTGGATGTGTATAAATATGTCGGTGCCGCGGATATCTCCCTGCAGACAGCGTTCGGCTTTGAGTACATGAAGAAATTCCTTGGCGCTGATGTTGTCTTCGTAAGCTCTGAAATCCCGGAAAACGTCGTCATTGCTACTCCACTCAACAACATCATCGGATATTACATCGATCCGGGCGACTCTGAGTTCGTAAAAGCTGGCCTCAGCTATACAACGGACCCGACTACTCATTTTATCGGTTTCCATGCACAGGGTACCTATGAGAGAGCAATTTCGGATCTGTACGCTATTATGGGTCTGCGCTTATTCTGTGAGTACCTGGATGCCATCGCCTACATCTCCGTTGGTGGAGCGGATACACAGACTCTTGGAAAACTGACCGTAACGGCGGCAGAAGGATCTGAAACAGGAAAAACAAAGATCTCCGTAAAAGAGCAGCTGATGTCTATGAAAAACTGCTGGAAGTACAAAGATGCGGCATCCGCGACTGCCGTGAAATACGGCGATGACGTGAAAAACTGGAGCAAATGGGATGGAGAATCCGAAATCGCATCTACAGCAACCCATCACATCACGCTGGTTGAGTGTGATCAGAACTATAAAGCAGTCCGTTCCGGCGATGTAACAGCAGCTGTGAAGAGCTGAGAAGGAGGAACCTATGTACAGGGTGATTGAATACTTTACGGATCTTCATGACGATGACCATGAGTACCGAGAGGGTGATGTTTTCCCACGCGAGGGAATCAAGGTATCGAAAGAGCGTCTGGAAGAGCTTGCTTCGGATAAAAACCTGCGTGGAACCCCGGTGATCGAACTGGTAAAAGAACCAGAGAAGTAGGAGGCAGTCGATGCTCGAAGATCTGAAACTGCTTCTTGGACTGGAAGACACAGATAAAAAGACAGAACAGCAGCTACAGCTGATTCTGAATGCCACGAAACAGCGGTTGAAATTTCTTCTTGGCGGTCTGGAGCCGCCGGAAGAGATGGAATACATTATACTGGATGTTTCGGTCATTCGGTTCAACCGGATCGGTTCGGAAGGGCTCTCCTCTCACAGTGTTGAGGGTGAGAGCCTTTCCTGGTCTGAAAAACGATTTTTCCGGATATATGGATGATATTCAGTCCTATCTGGACAGCCAGCGGAGGCAAGGAAGGGGAAGGTGAAATTTCTGTGAGATACGATACACCAATTTTCTTCCAACGCGTTCTGCCGGGCGAATACGATCCTAAAACGGGAAACTACGACGCCGATCAGGTCACAGAGATACGGAAAATGGCATCTGTGATGGATACGAGGGCGGAAATCATGCAGATTGTATACGGTGGAATCCGTCAGGGCAGCGTGACTGTACAGCTCCAGAATCATTATCAGAAGCCGTTTGATAAAATCCGGATTGGAAACACGACCTACAAAGTGGACTATACGCGAAAATTGCGTGTAAAACAGACATTCATACTATCGGAGGTGGTCTGATGCCGAAAATCAAGCTGGAAGGAATGGAAAAACTGCAGGTTAAACTGAAAAAAAACGTGCAGATGAGCGATGTAAAGCGGGTTGTACGAAAAAATGGATCGGAACTGCAGAAAAAAGCACAGAAGAATGCACCGGTAGGAACTCCACAAAGTACAGGGATACCTGGATATGTGGGTGGAACATTAAAGCGTAGCATCGGATTGGACATTACAGACGGTGGCATGACTGCGGAAGTAGAGTCATTGGCAGAATATGCAGCATATGTCGAGTATGGAACACGTTACATGAATGCACAGCCTTATTTGAAACCGGCATTCAATGAGCAGAAAGAAAAATTCAAACAGGATATGAGAAAACTGGCGAGGTGAGAAGGTGGATCCACAACAGGAATTATTTACAGCAGTATTAGTAGAACTGAGAAAGCGATATCCGGATCAGGTGTATGACACGTTTTTACCGCCGGAAGGCACGCCATATCCGTTCATCTATCTGGCAGACAGCAATTTGACCGACAGGGCCAACAAAACAGCCGTGTTCGGCATTGTAAGCCAGACAATCCACGTCTGGCACGACAATCCGCGGCAGCGCGGCACAGTATCACAGATGCTCCTGCAGATCAAGCAGATTTGCAGGCACTTAGAACATACCGGAAATTTCTCCTGGTCGGTGCAGGATTTGAACCAGAGAATATTGCCGGACACAACTACCAACCAGCCACTCCTTCACGGCATCGTGGAAGTGACTTTTTTATTCAGTTAGGAGAACAGCATGAGAAAAACAATGAATTTGCAGTTATTTGCAGATGCGGTACGCGGTAAAAAGATCGTTTATCTGTACCGCCTTAAAAAAGATGCGGCTAAAAATGCAGCTACAGCATTAGCGTTTACGACAGAGAACGGCAGAACGACAAGCAAGGATGCAGATACCACAGAGACCAAGGACGGCACGATTCGAACCCCGGGAGCAGCCGAGGTTGAGATTACGGCAACCAGTATTCTTGCCAAGGGCGACACACTGATCGACTCTCTTGAAGATGCCATGATCAACGATGAACTGGTCGAGATCTGGGAAGCAAATCTGGATGAACCAGCATCCAGCGGAAGCAATAAATTCAAGGGAAAATATTTCCAGGGTTACGTAACGGAGCTGGAAAAGACTTCGAATGCCGAGGATATGGTAGAAGTATCCATTACCTTTGGCGTAAACGGAACCGGCGAGAAAGGCGATGTGACAGTGACAGCCGCACAGCAGGAAGTAGCGGCATACGTATTTACAGATACGACAAAAACAGGAGTGTAAAAGAACAGTTGAGGGCGAGAAATCGTCCTCTTTTTTGAACAGTAAAGGAGAAAAATGATATGGAACTTACAATCAATGGACAGGTGTATCAGTTTAATTTTGGCATGGGATTCATGAGAGAAATGAATAAAAAAGTAACTATGCCGGTAGACGGAGTAAAAGATGCCAAGAAGAATATTGGCCTGAGATACGCTGTGGCAGGGATCATGGACGGAGATGTAGAGGCTCTTGAGGATCTGTTACTCGTAGCGAATAAAGGGCAGAATCCGAGAGCAACTACAGAAATTCTGGATGAATATATTGATGATCCGGATACCGATATCAATCAGCTCTTCGAAGATACGATGGGTTTCTTAAAGAATGCAAATGCTACGAAGAAATGCGTCCAGAATCTCGAGAAGACGATCGAGGAAGAAAAAGCGAAGAAGTAGGTGGCGTAGCCCATGAAGAGGTGAGTTTCGAAGAACAATACCGGGAAGTTGCAATCAGCTGCTTCCGGTATCTGGGATTCACATCGTTTGAGCAGGTTGATCGTCTGACGATTGCACAGTACGAAATTATGATGGAAGCGCTGAGATATCGAATAGTAGACGACGAATACAGGGCACATCGGCAGGCCTTTCTGAATTTTGCGGCCCAAGCGCAAAAAAAATCCGGAAAGAAAACAGTGCCAGTATACAAGCGATTCCGTAATTTCTTTGACTATGAAAAAGAATTAAAAAATGTGAAGGAAAAGAAGCACAAGAAGGGTGATCCACGATTCGCCGGAATATCCAAATTGTTAAAGAGAGGAGAGTGAACAGATGGCAGAATCTTATAGCGTAAAGGCGGTTTTATGCGCGGAAGATAAGAACTTCTCCTCAATGATGAAATCATGCAACAGTTATGCTGAAAATCTGAAAAATACGCTTACAAGTGGAATTGGATTCGGCGCTATGGCGGCGATCGGATCCAAGGCAGTATCGGCAGTCGGAAGTGGATTAAAAAGTCTGACTACAGGAGCAATAAGCGCTGGTGCGAATTTTGAGAATGCTATGTCATCTGTAGCAGCTATTTCCGGGGCTACAGGATCTGACTTTGATCGGCTGTCTGAAAAGGCGAAACAGCTCGGAAAATCCACACAGTACACCGCAAGTGAGACAGCTTCTGCGATGGAGTACATGGCAATGGCCGGCTGGAAAACTGAGGATATGTTAAATGGAATCGAAGGCGTAATGGATCTGGCCGCTGCATCGGGAGAAGATTTGGCTGGCGTTTCCGACATCGTAACAGATGCTATGACAGCTTTCGGTTTATCGGCGAATGGCACCACCAAAATTATCAAAGATGGTTTTACAAAAGAAGTCTCCAACGCTTCACATTTTGCTGATGTTCTGGCAGCAGCTTCGGCAAATTCTAACACCAACGTTGCTATGCTGGGCGAATCTTTTAAATATGCGGCTCCCGTAGCTGGATCGTTAGGATACAGCGTAGAAGATACAGCCATTGCCCTCGGACTCATGGCGTCGTCAGGGTTGAAAAGCAGTATGGCTGGTAGCAGCCTCCGAACTATCCTGACAAATCTTGCCAAGCCAACAGATGATATCAGTGACGCAATGGATTATTTGGGCATATCCTTGCAGAATGGTGATGGCTCTATGAAGTCTCTGATGGACATTGTAACGGATTTGCGAGGTGCATTTGGACAATGTAAAATGCCAATGGATCAGTTCCAAGAGAATCTTGCAAAACTTGACGAAAAGTATGCCAATGGAGAGCTGACAGAAAAGAAGTATAATGAAGCATTAGCAGATTTAACGGAAAAGGCTTATGGAGCAGAGGGAGCGTTAAAGGCCAAATATGCTGCTACATTAGCTGGAAAAGAGGGTATGTCAGGTCTGCTTTCAATCGTGAGTGCGGCACCAGAGGATTTTGACAAGTTAACTAATGCCATCTATAACAGTGACGGCGCGGCCAAAGAAATGGCAGAAATAAAAATGGATAACTTGCAGCACGATGTTGTGAAACTGCAGTCTGCTATGGAAGGGCTTGGAATCACCGCATTCAACCAGGTTGGCGGAAAAATGAGAGGTTTGGTTGGCATCGCAACTGAGATGGTTGGAAAAATCGATGAAAAACTTGCCAGTGGAAAAGGAATTGAAAAGGCTGTCGATAAAATAGAATCAATGGTCGAGAAAGCAAAACCATATTGGAATATTTTCAAAACGGATGCAGTGGAAGCGGGAACAGCGCTGGGCGATGCGGCTGGAGCTATCATAGGAGATATTAAGAAACTTTCAGGTTCTTTTGGCAGCACAGAAAGTATTGAAAATTTCTCAACCACTTTGGGCAAGGTTAAAGATGGAATTGTAGCAGTTTCGGGATTTCTGGAAAAACATTCGGACGCGATTGCAAAAGTAGCGGTAGCGCTTCCGAAACTATTGGTTGCATATAAAGGCTTCAAAATTGTTAAGGCCGTAGCACCATTTATTGGTGCGTTTACAGGAGCTGTTGGAGGACTGGCAAAGGCTGGCCTTGGAAAAATCGCGCCTGGGCTATTCAAAGTTTCAAAAGGACAGGAAGCGGTTGGCAAAATCAAGCGGTGGCAGTGCAAAGAAAATGGTAGCGTCTGCAAAAGCATTTATGATGATGGGTGTCGGGGTGCTGGCGATTAGTGCTGGATTCTATTTGCTTGCGCAGTCTGCAATTGCAGTAACCAACGCTGGCCCAGGGGCAATCGCTGTTTTTGGTGGTTTGATTGGTGTTGTAGTAGGACTTGCAGCTGGTATGACAAAGATGCTTTCGTCTATGTCTGGCGGGTCGAAGAAATTAACAGCGATGACACCGGCGCTTCTGGCGTTGGGAGCGGCTGTATTAATGATTAGCGCAGGTTTGGCACTGCTGGCGTATTCTTCAATTCAGTTGGCGAATGCTGGTCCCCTGGCCATTGGATGTATGGCAGGAATGGTCGTAGCGCTTGCCGGTTTGATGTTGGTAGCGAAAAATGTAGCACCAACACTTTCGGCCGGAGCAGTTGGATTTGTTGCGTTTGGGGCCTCGGTATTAATTGCGGCAGCTGGAATCGGATTGTTATCCCTGGCGGCTATTAATCTTGCAAATGCCGGTCCCCTGGCCATTGGATGTATGGTTGGTATGGTTGCGGCAATCGCTTTGCTGGCAGTGGGAGCGGCTGCTCTTGGACCAGCATTGACAGTGGGAGCCGTTGGCTTTATTGCATTTGGAGCCGCTATTGTTTTGGTGGCAGCAGGTGCGTTGATTGCCAGCGCGGCATTGGCGGTTGTGTCTGCTGTTCTTCCTTCGATCGTACAATATGGAAGCCAGGGAGCGGTAGCTATTGCTCAGCTTGGTGCAAGCATGATTGTTTTTGGCACCGGAGCTGCTGTTGGAGGAATTGGCGCAACCGCGCTCGGAGTTGGTCTTGCGTTGGTCGGTGTAACTGCGCTGGTTGCAGCCGCAGGAGTAATTGTATTGGCCGCCGGAGCAGCGGTGCTTGGAGCTTCGCTTGTGATGGCAGGTGCAGGTTTGACAATTATGGGAGCAGCATTTCCACTTGTAGCGGCTGGTGCAAGGGTCAGTGCAGCCGGATTGGCGGCATTACTTGGATCAGGTACTGCGGCCAGTGCGGTTTTTGTGATTTTGGCAGGATCTTCTGGCGCGGCAGCTGTAACAGTTGGCGTATTTGCAGCGGCAATGGTGGCCGGAGCCGCAGGAACCGGTCTTATGGTAGTTGCTCTGAAATCAGTAAATTCCAGTATGAAGTCAATCGCCGGAAATGCGAAAAGCGCTGAAAAATCGCTTACAGGTATGCGCTCCAGCGTGAATGTTGTGAATTCTGGGCTGGATGCATTGGGAAACAAGGCGAAATCTGCGATCAGTGCATTGATTAAGCAGTTTTCCCAAGGAGAAAGTAAAGCGAAGACTTCTGGAAATGCGGTTGGAAATAATTTTAATAATGGCGTTTCAGCTGGAATGTCAAGGGCGGTTTCTACAGCAGAAACAATGTCAAATTCAATCGTAATTACCATGCGATCATCGGCAGGTGGGGCCTATAACAGCGGTGCTTACATCGGCATGGGTCTCGCTAACGGTATGGCAAGCCAGGTCGGCCATGTAAGAGCAGTGGCGGCACAGCTTGCGGCGGCTGCAGAGGCGGCGATCCGGGCAAAAGCGCAGATTCACAGCCCATCGCGGGTGACGGATAAGCTGGGCAACTATTTCGGAATCGGCTGGATCAACGGCATCATGGATCATGTGCAGGAGGCAAAGCAGGCAGCCATGGAGCTGATACAGATTCCGGAGCTTACACCTGCACCGGAAATCGGAATGAGCCTTCGGACTGGATCTGAAGATCTGAATGACAGCTATCAGTATAGCAGCAATGGAAAATATACCATCTATGTCCCGATCAATCTGGACGGAAGAGAGATTGGAAAAGCGACTGCAACGTATACACGAGAAGAAATTGAGAAACAGGAGACAAGGGAGAACCGAAAGAAAGGCAGGAGAACTAATGTATAACTTTGTAGATACCACAGAGCGGTACCCAGGGCAGAACCTGCCTTCGGAGGCTCTCATGTTTAATGGAAACTATTTGGAAAATGTGATTCCCGGCTACCGGACACTATATGTGTCTGGCCGGGAAGTTTTAGGGACGGAGATTACAGATCTGGAAACTGGCGTATCCGATGGTACGAAATACCGGCGCAAACGCTATCAACCCAGAACCATTGTGGTTGGATATCAACTGATTGCTGAAGATAATTCGGCTTTTCGTAGTGCGTATAACAAGCTGAATGCTCTTCTGGATGAAGAACAGGCGACTCTTATTTTTGCGGATGAGCCGGACAAATATTATATCGGAACAAAGCAGGGAACGAGTGAAGTGCCGGCGGGAAGAAATGCGATCACTGCGGAGCTGGAATTTTACTGCGCGGATCCATTCAAGTATTCGGTGGAAGAATTTACGGTGAATCCGACTGCGGATGACGGAAAAACGTTCATTGTGTCGTACAACGGCACTTATCGGGCCTTTCCAAAGCTTCAGGCAGTAATGCACAGTGAAAATGGAGTAGTAGGTTTTGTAAATGACTCCAAGAAAATTCTTCAGTTCGGTGATCCGGATGAGTTGAACGGAGAAACATACAAAAAAAGCGAACTGATAACAAGCTATGCTGACCAATATGTCTGGTCACAGGATGCGGCGTGGAAAGATGATACAGGGAGCAACTTCTTATACAGTAACAGCAAGACGGCTGGAAAGCTGGGTGTCATGAGCGTAGACAGCATCAAAGGTCTGTATCTGGCCAGCAGTGGATATGTAAGTCCAAACACAAACGGCTGGAATGGAGCTATGAAATCTATTGATGTGGTAGATTCCAATGGAGCAAAGGGAGCGACGCACCTCTATTGTTACATGAACAGCTGGTTTGAAACTGGTCTTATGGGGCAGACGGGCTGCCAGGCGATTGCTTTCTGCGATGCGAACGGAAAAATGATCTGCTGCCAGGAGATATACAAAACCGATACGATCGGAAACACAGCGCACATGAATATGTGGGTAGGTGGAAACAACCCGCGTATCGTCAAAACATATACTTTTGAACCTTGCCATCGAAAAGATGCAAACCCATACAGCCAAACGTATGGCGCAAGCGACATGATGAAACATGGAGAGAAAATACGTTTTTTCTGGAAGGGCAGTTATCCGGAATTTACAGTTCCAGAATTAAAAGATGTGAAAGTGGCAACAGTGAAATTGTATTTGGGACAGTGGGGAAGTCGAAATACAGGAAATCAGCTTGTCACCAGAAATTATTTCCGCGGCATCTTCGTGAGAATTGACAATGTAGAAAAATGGCGTGATATTCCGAATAAATTTTCGGTAAATCAGGTTTTGACAGCTGACTGTAGCAATGGAGAGGTCATGTTACAGGGACTTCCGAGACAGGATCTTGGTGCGTTGGGCAACGATTGGGAGAACTTTTGCCTGCAGCCTGGAATGAATCAGATCCAATGCATTGCATCGGACTGGGCAACACAGCCAACATACACAATGAAATACAGGGAGGTGTTTCTATGATTTTATATTTTGCGGACCGACATATGAATGTCCTTGGGCAGGCAAGCACAGAGCTACCGAAGGGATTGTACATTTCTGATGATCTGAAAACAGAAGAGGTGGAAGCAGGTGTTGCTACACTAGAATTTACGCTGAATTACACGGCGAGCACGCGGAATGATGCGAAACAGTATGGTTCTGTTGGCAATTATATTCTTCGGAAGAATGGCGATGAGCAGGAATTTTATACGATCATTACCAGCGAAGAAAATATTTTCAAACAGGAAGTAGAAATCTATGCCGAGGATGCCGGTATGGATCTCCTGAACGAGACAGTTGGCGAATACAAAGCAGACAAGGCATATCCAGCGAGCTACTATGTTGAAAAATTCAGCGACGATTCCGGCTTTGAAATTGGAATCAATGAGGTCAGCAATTATAACCGGAAACTGTCCTGGGAGGGTGAGACCACCGCTTCTGAGCGTATTTTGAGCGTTGCCACGCAGTTTGACGCGGAAGTTTCCTATACTTTTGAAATCGACCGGTTGAAAATCAAGCACAAATATATCAACCTGCATAAGAAGCGCGGCGTAGATCAGGGGCGAGAACTTCGGATCAACCGGGAAGTGAAAAATATCATTGTAAAAAGTTCAGTAGAAGATCTGGCTACGGCACTTTCCGTTACCGGCGGATATCCGGAAGACAGTGAAACGCCGATCAATCTGAAAGGGTATAAGTATGATGACGGCGATATATATCTGTCCGGCAGTACGATTTATTCCCGGAGCGCAGTGGCCAAATGGAGCCGGTATCTTTCCGAAAAAGGAAGTGGTACGGGACATATCGTCCAGTCGTACACTTACGATACTACCAGCAAGTCAGAACTCTGCAACAGGGCAGTTTCAAAGCTGAAAAAGATCTACGATGCGGCTGTTTCCTATGAAGTAGAGCTGGCGTATCTGCCGGATGGGATTAAAATCGGCGATACGGTGAATATTGTAGACGATACCGGAGAACTGTATTTGTCTGCAAGAATCATGAAACTGGAGTCCTCCATTTGCAATGATGAGTACACGGCAACGCTGGGCGAATACAAGCTGAAATCGAGTGGAATTTCAGAAAAGATGGAGAGCCTGGCTGCACAGTTTGAAAAACTGGCAAAGAACCGGACGTTTTACACTTGGGTTGTGTTTGCTGATACGGAAACGGGCGGCGGAATATCGCTCAAATCAGCTGGAAAGACATACATGGGTATCGCATACAATCAGACGACAAAACAGCCGGTACTTACAGACCCGAGCATCTATACCTGGGTAAAGGTTGTTGGAGAGCAGGGAATTGCGGGAGAGCCCGGAAAGAATGGTCTGACTAGTTTCTTCCATGTGAGATATGCTGATGTTCCGAACCCGACAGCAAATCAGTTGCGGAAGGATACAGGAAAATATATCGGTACCTACGTGGACTATATATTGGAGGACAGTACAGATCCGACCAAGTACACCTGGCGAAAATTTCAGGGCGATGACGGAGAGGACGGCGCCGATGGAACCCCTGGAGAAAACGGTGCGAATGGTGAAACCAGTTATCTGCATATCGCTTATGCAACAAGCGCGGATGGAAAGACAGGCTTTTCGACAACCAACGCCGTCGATAAAACGTATATAGGCCAATACGTGGATTTTACCAAGGCTGACAGCGCCAATCCGGCGAAGTATCATTGGAGCAAATTTCAGGGGCCGAAAGGAGATAAGGGAGATCCGGGCGAGCAAGGACTGCGCGGCCTGCAGGGCGATAAGGGTGATCAGGGAATCCAGGGACCAAAGGGCGCTGACGGAAAAGATGGAAAAACGACGTATTTTCACATCAAATATTCTGCGGTTTCGAATCCGACCTCTGCGTCTCAGATGACAGAGACACCGTCAAAATACATTGGAACGTATGTGGATTTTACACAGACGGATTCGGATGATCCGAAGAAGTACAGCTGGCAGCAGCTGGAAGGTTCGCAGGGGCCACAGGGAAAACAGGGAATTTCAGGTACCAATGGAGCAGACGGGAAAACCAGTTATCTGCACATCAAATATAGTAATGACGGTGGGAAGACATTCACCGGGAACAGTGGTGAGGATATTGGCGCTTATATCGGAACATGCGTGGACTATGCAAAAGATGATCCTACAAGTGTCGGAATGTATAAGTGGGCGAAAATCAAAGGCGAGGCTGGAGCCAAAGGTGATAAGGGTGATACGGGTAAGGGGGTTAAATCGACATCTGTTGCATACCAGGTTTCAACTTCCGGAACAACAGTTCCAACTGGCACATGGTCTGGGTCTGTGCCATCTGCATCCGCGGGGCAGTATCTGTGGACACGTACAATCATCACTTACACTGACAACACAACATCCACGATATATAGTGTCGGTCGTATGGGAACCAATGGTGCAAATGGCACCAATGGAAAGAGTATTGGATCAGTAGTCAATTATTACCTGGCAACTGCATCTTCCAGCGGAGTTACAACGGCGACGAGTGGATGGACAACAGCTGTCCAGTCGGTGTCTGCGGCTAAGAAGTATCTTTGGAATTATGAGGTTGTGAAGTATACCGACGGAACCGTGGCGAGTACAACTATGCCTTGCGTCATTGGATCATACGGTGATCAGGGAAGTAAAGGGGATAAAGGTGATACCGGATCAACCGGAAATGGCATTAAAAGCATTACTGAGCACTACGCAGTCTCCACATCCAATTCGACTGTTCCTACATCATGGTCATCCACCGTTCCGACAATGACAGAGAGCAATAAATATCTCTGGAACTACGAGACAATTACTTATACAAATGGGACAACTGTAGACACAACAAAACGAGTTATCGGTGTATATGGTAGCAAAGGTGCTACAGGGGCTACTGGTTCACAGGGATATAGTCTTGTGGCAAATGTGGTTAGAGATGCCTTCACCGAGTCTCGGTGGACAACATATGGAACGATTAATCACGAAGAAACTTGGTCCAGCACATCTGGTATCCGTAACGGTTGCCGGATTGGTGATATGTTTGCAATCGTTGGAACTGCAACGGACACAAAAAATGCTCATGTTGCTTATTATCGGAGTAATACTGCATCTGGAGATCTGAAAGGTTTGTGTATAAGCCATACAATTATCCCGAGGGGTGCAACAGGAGCTACCGGCAGTAAGGGAGATAAGGGCGATACTGGTGCAAGTGGAAAAGGCGTTAAATCTACTGCAGTAACATATCAGGCAAGTTCGTCTGGAACTACGATCCCTACTGGAGTATGGTCAGCAACTCCTCCGGCGACAAGTGCGGACAAACCATATTTCTGGACTCGTACGATCATCACCTATACGGATAATACAACTTCAACTGCTTACAACGTTGGTAGTACACCGGAAGGAATTGTCGTCGGCGGACGAAATTTGGCGACCAATACCAATAAAGGAACAACCGGATGGAGTTGGTCAATGCAAACTGGCGGCTATTCCAAAGAATCTGTATCCGAAACTGGGGTTAATACATGTAAGCTTACACGAGATTCGGTAAAACAATCCGGATGGTCTGTAATACGGTTTTCTTATATTGGACGCACAAAATGGGAGGCTGACACTAATTATACCGTATCCGTAGATGTCAAAGCAAGTGTTTCTACATCGATGAATCCAGGCTTTAGACATAATGACGGTTCAAACATGTTGATACAATCATGTAAAGCCGTAAACAACAAAACAGTTGCGAATGTATGGACAAAACTGGTATGGGTTGTAAAATCAGCAGCAACATTGCCTAGCGGAACTTCACAGAATACATATTTTACCGGAATGAACAGTAATGTTGGGGTCTCATATCAGTTTAAAAACCTTAAGATCGAAAAAGGCAATACGGCAACTGACTGGACTCCAGCACCTGAGGATTATGTGTCTTTTGTTGACGTGGAGTATTATCTTTCGACATCGCCGACTTCTCTTTCTGGAGGATCATGGTCAACAATAGCACCGACTTGGGTCAATGGAAAGTACATGTGGAGTCGTACAGTAACAATTGATGGGTCTGGAAACAAAACCTATTCTCCAAATCAAAATGGAGTCTGCATTGCTGGGGCACAAGGCGCTACAGGTGCAAAAGGAGACAAGGGCGACAAAGGTGAAACCGGAGCTACTGGAGGGACTGGCGCAGCTGGTAAAGGCGTTAAAACTATCGTAGAACAGTATTACAAATCAACGTCAGCAACAGCCATGTCCGGCGGATCGTGGAGCACGACTTATCCTGGATGGGAGAACAGTAAATATATTTGGACGAGATCAGTGATTACCTATACTGACAACACGACTTCAACGACAACAGCAGTTTGCGTCACGGGAAGTAAAGGAGATAAAGGTGCAACCGGTGCCAAAGGAGATAAAGGGGATAAAGGAGCAACTGGTCCTCAGGGACCACAAGGTCCTCAAGGTGTAAAAGGCGATAAAGGTCCTCAGGGAGATAAAGGTGCAACCGGCGCAACAGGTCCTCAAGGTCCACAGGGCGCTGCAGGTAAGGACGCAAATCAGGTAGTGCATACGGTAAATGGAAACGGTGAGTCAAATCTTTATGTCGAATTTGCTACAATAAAGATCACAGGTTCGTATGCAAATCAGCCAACAACATTTAAACTTGGTGGCAGAGGTTTTGAGACAACAGATGTCCAGTTTAATTTTATCTCTGCAAATAACTCAGATCCTGGATTGGATTTCCTAAGATCTTCAGGCGGATGGTCGTTATGGATTTATAAAAAGACTACTTCAACGTGGGGCCTTATAACAAGATTAAGTGAACGGTATGGACAGCTGAGAGTATTTAACTATACTCAAGGTTCTGGTCCATATACAGTGACGTGGACATCAACCAGATTAGCTTCTTTACCATCTGGTTCAATTAATGCGAATCCTTTACAAGCAGCAAAAACAGCCACAAACTTTATGCAGTTTACTGATGGGACTGGATTGGAAGTTGGTAATAAAACCAGCGGATCTTGGTCTGGCTATCGGACTAAGATTTCAGCATCAGCATTTGAGATTCTTAACCGGGCAGGAACGACACTCGCATATTATGGTGATAAGTTGATACAGCTTGGAAAGAACGCAAAAGATGCGGTTATTGAGTTATGTGGCGGTGTCGGTAAGATTTTGGTTGAAACAAAATCCGGCAATGCGGCTCTGTCAATCCAGAGCGAATATGTAGATATTAAAGGTGTCCACGAATCTGTATTGGAGACATCAAGTTCTTCTGGAAGCTGTATAGCCGGAGCTGTTGACGATTCTTTTGTTGTAAATACTTACTCGGATGCCAACAACAAAGCAAACTTCGATATTGGTAACGGTAGCATTATTCTTGAATCAAAGAAGAAAGGTTATCAGGCAGAGGTCGAATTTTATGGCTGTGGCTGGTCTGGAGGAGTGTATACTGGAGCGTTCGCACCGACCAAGGCGTACTCCGAAAAGATTATGTTAGGAGATAGTGGAAGAGTATGGGAGCGTTTGATTGTTAAAAACTCCCCACAGGTCACATCCGATCGCCGCGCCAAAACAAACGTATTTCCACTCGGTGAGAGCAAGATCAATAAGACGGATATTCACTCAGAGCTGTTCGATCGCTTAAAACCAGTTCAGTATCGGATGATTGACGGTGATGGGCGCATTTGTTATGGATTCGTCGCACAGGATGTCGTAGAAGCCATGCGAGAACTCGGAATCCGAGAAGACGAGCTGGATCTGGTACACCACGACAGGAAGAACACTGAGGATAGCTATATTGATACTTATAGTATGGTATATACTAATTTGATTGCGATAATAACGCATGAGCTTCAACTCGAAAAGCAAAGAAGATCGAACCTTGAAGTAGAGGTTGCGGATCTAAGAAGTGAACTTGAATCCATGAGAGATAATATCTCTGGAGATACAAATTAATTTTTAGGAGGACAAAAATATGGCAGTATCAGCAACTTACACAAAGGACATTCATTATTCTGGAATCATCACAGTTGACGGCGAGACCGTTGTGTCTATGGACGCCAATATGGATGCAAAACATCCGGATGTTCCAATCATCAATCGCTACATCAACAACGGTAGAAAGTATCGTGCCAATAAAAAGGATATCGATGATGTTGTTGACAAATTCGAGAACGACATCTGGGATGAGTATGATAAGTATACTGCAGATCTGGAAGCAAAGGAATCGGTGGAGTAGCACCGAAGAAAGATTTTGCTAATTTAAAAGAAGGAGAACTAAAAAACATATGGAAACAATCATATCAGCCTGCATCAGTGCCGCCGTTACACTTGTGGTCTGCCTGATCAGTAACCACAGCCAGCAGGAAAAGACACGGGCACTGATGGAATACAAGCTGGAAGAACTCACGAAACGGGTCGATAAGCATAATAATGTAGTAGAAAGAACATATGCTCTGGAACAGGAACTTAAAGTACAAGAAGAGCAGATCAAAGTTGCCAACCACAGAATCAATGACTTAGAGCAGAAAGGATAAAAATATGGAACAGATTATGAACTACGTAAAACCGGAACTCATCGTTGTGGCTGTTGCCCTGTATTTTTTAGGCATGGGACTGAAACAGGCACAGGCTGTAAAGGACAAGTATATTCCGCTGATCCTTGGCGGTGTGAGCATCATACTGTGTGCCATCTGGGTGCTGGCTACCAGTGAGGTCTGCACCGGCCAGCAGGCGGCGATGGCAGTCTTTACAGCGGTCACGCAGGGAATTCTCGTCGCTGGGTTGAGCAACTATGTGAATCAGATTATCAAGCAGACACAGAAAACAGAGTGATGGCGGTATACAACCGTCCTTTTTGGCGCCGGCGCAATTGATCCGGCAGAAGGAGAAATTATGAAGATTGATAGAAGTTATTGTAGCAACCAGAACACTTACGTCGAGAACGACCCGCAGTGCATTGTCGTACATAATACCGATAATTTTGCGGCAGGTGCCAATGCGCGGGCACATGCGAGAGCACAGCATGACGGGAATTTCCAGAACATGTCCGCCCATTATTACGTGGATGATGGGGATGTTGCCTATCAGGCGGCACCGCACAGCCGCGGATGCTGGCATGTGGGCGTAAATTATGGTGGTAATAACCTGTTCGGCAGATACGGCAACCGCAGTAGCATCGGCGTAGAGATGTGCGTGCAGAAGGGGTATAATTACAAAAAAGCGTTTCAGAACACGGTGGCCGTGGTCAAGGAGATTATGCGGGAAACCGGTATTCCGGCCAGCCGTGTATACCGGCACTATGATATCTGTAGCAAGCACTGCCCGAGCCAGATCATTGAGAGAGGGGATTGGGAGCGTTTTAAGAGCCTGATCAGCGGCACATCGGATGTGTCGAAACAGCCTGAAAAGGTCAAATACGAGCCAGGAACCTACAAGGTCAATACCGACTTGAATATTCGGGAGAAACCAGATGCAGACAGTCGATGCGTCGGAACAATCAGAGATAGAGGCAGCTACACAGTAACGGAAATTCAGAACGGAAGTTGGGGACGGCTCCTTTCTGGCGCGGGCTGGATCAACTGCCACACCAAGTATTGTACTTACGGCGGAGCAGCTCCGAAAGAGGAATCGACCGTAAAAGCGATTTCGGTTGATGGAGTATGGGGACCGGAGCTGACCCGTCGTCTTCAGGAGATCTTCGGAACCGGCGTGGACGGGAAAATCAGTAATCAGCCTATTTCAAACAAGAAATACTGCACCGGTATCACGGCGGCTGAGTGGAGCAATCATCTGTCCGGCGGATCAGCTCTGATCAAGGCCATCCAGAAATGGTCGGGGTAACCGCTGACGGCTACATCGGGCCGCAGACCATCCGCGCGATGCAGCGCAAGCTCGGCACACAGGTTGATGGTGTGATCAGCAATCCATCCGCGATGGTTCGCGCCCTGCAGGAGTGGTGTAATCGGCAGTAATCGGCCACAAAAAGCCCCGGAGATCCCCGGGGCAAAAATAAAGAATATATGAAGAACTATTGAAAAACCACTTGGTTTTGCTATAATGACCAAAG
>ENA-OPYX01000836-OPYX01000836.1-human-gut-metagenome-genome-assembly--contig:-NODE-836-length-17651-cov-4.755821_pt1 | contig 17651 bp, 18 predicted proteins | sample MGYA00242639_ERZ504486 | MGnify/ENA primary metagenome ERZ504486 (study PRJEB26092, sample SAMD00036296) | human gut metagenome | host: Homo sapiens | study: EMG produced TPA metagenomics assembly of... | reverse complement strand
GCCAATGTTTTACTTCTGCAGGAATATTGACAACATCGCCAGCTTTTAATTTTTGAGCAGGTTTTCCCCATTCTTGATAATATCCTTCGCCAGCTGTTACTAATAACATTTGACCGCCTTTATGATGAATATGCCAATTGTTGCGACAAGCAGGTTCAAAAGTAACGTTACCAATAGAAACACCTGTAGTAGTTAGCATATTCAAATGAACTTGACCAATAAAAAATTTACTGAATTGTTCTGGTAATTTATCTCCTAAAGGAAAAATTAAAGAATTACTAAATTCTTTTAATGTAGACATATTATTACCTCCAAATAAATATTTTTCTATATATTGTTATACTACTTGGAGTGAACTTCAAGTCAAGGTTTTAAATAAAATATTATGTATATTAAAATGGATTTCTCATTTGAAAAAGTATTTTATCTATGATAAAATATCTATAAAGTTCAGTTTTCCGAACTAATAGCTTTAATATTTAAAGGTATGGTGATATTATGGCAAATTTGAATAATTTCATGTTTAAGGTAAAAGATTATAATAAAAATAAATCAAATAATATTGTAAATAGTAATATTACTTTTAATGAATATGCAGATAAATGGTTAAAAGAATATCATTTACAGATAAGAAAATTAGATTTGCCTATAGTTATTAATAATATAAATATTGGTAAATATTATTTTGGTCAAAAGAGATTAAAAGATATTACTTCTTTGGATTATCAACAATTTTTGATGAATTATTCTTTAGGGAGAAAGAAATCTTCTGTAGAACAGGCAAATTCAATTATTCAAAGTTTATTAAAATCGGCATTAAATAAAAAATATATATAATTATTAAATTTTTAGTTTTAATTTATTTATTAATTAAGACTAAATTCTGTATAGTGCAGAATTTAGTCTATTTTTTTATATAGATATTTTATTTTAATTGAAATGTAAATTGTTGAGTAGCATAACATCTAACATCTTGTCCGTTAGTATTTTTAGCTGGTAAAAATTGCCATTTATATGCTGTATTTAAAGCTGCTTCATCAAGTGCAGAACTTCCTGAAGAAGAAATTATTTCAGCAGATTCTATACTGCCATCTTTACCAATAAGAAAACGTACTATGGATACGCCTTCAATTTTATTATTGCGTTCTTTAATAGGATACTTTGGAGTAGGACTTTTTATTATTCTGGGAGGAATTGCAGGGTTACTATAAACATTATCATCATTATCATCGTTACCATCGCTATCTCCTACACCAGAACCACTGCCTGATCCAGAACTTTCACCATCACCTGTTCCTTCACTAGAACCAGAGTCTGTACCAGCTCCATTACCAGAACCTGTATCATCATTAGTATTTATAGTAGCATTATTACCGTTATGATGATTAGAATGTTCAACGTTATTATTTATTGGTGGAGCTATTACTGCTTCCTCTGTAGTTATTTCATGTTTTTCCACTTTTTCTTGTAATTCTTGAATTTGTTCGTAAGTTACATTAGTGGTAGCTATGTCAGAATGTTGTAAAATACTATCTGGAGTTATAGGAGCTTGCTCTACTGGCGCAGGCTCTAAAGGTGGTGTATAAGTAGAGTCTGTGATATTCGCTGATGCACTGCCTCCACCACTTCCGCTTACAGAAGTTATTTCCACAATTTCATCATATTGTGGTAGAGTAGTGAATTTTAATAATCCAGTGATAGAAATAAAAAGAAATATAAATATGTGAAATAAAAATGAACCAATTATACTGATTTTCTTTCGTTTTTGTTCATCCATTAATTACCACCCGCTCCATTTGTTGCTAAACCAAAACGAGTGATACCAGCTTTTTTTAATGTATCAATAAAAGAAACTACTTTGTCATAATTAATATCTTTATCTGCTCGAATAATAATAGCAAATGATGGATTATTTTTTTGCTCTTTAGTTGCTTGCATTAATAATGTTTGAATATCTGTTTGTTGGTCTTCTAGATAAATACTACCATCATCCTTTAGGGTTACCGTAAAATTAGTTTTGTTATCAATAGCAGCAGAAGTAGCTTGTGGTAAATTTACAGGAATAGTTTTTTGTTCTACCATGTACATCGTACTAAGCATAAAAAATACCAATAAAAAAAACATAATATCAATCATTGGAATGATATTTAAATCAGGTTGTTTAGTCTCACGATAATTTCTTAATTTCATTTATTAGCACCTCTGACTTTAGCCTCAGATAAAGCAGAAAAACATTGTTCCATATTAGTGATAATATTGTTCATTTTATGTGAGAGATAAGAATGAACACATAAAGATAAAATTGCCACACAAAGACCAGAAGCTGTGGCAATTAGAGCTTCACCGATACCACCTGTAATGGCCATTGGTTGACCAGCTTGAATATTAAAAATACTAAATGTGGTAATCATACCAACAATAGTTCCTAAAAGTCCTAAAAGTGGAGCTAATGTGGTAATTACACTTAAATAACTTAATTTTTCACGTAAACGAGACATTACAATATTACCCTTCATTTCCATAAAAGCCTCAGTACGTTCTACTGTAGGCAAAGGACTTGCTTGAGTTAGAATATTAGCACAAGCTCCTTTATGTGTTTTAGCAAATTCAAAAGCTTTTTCTAGCGTTTCTCCAGATAGAATATCGCAATATTGTTTAGTAAATAAATGACCAGAATCAATAGATTTATAAAACAGATATCGTTCAATAGCAATAAAAATAATAACTAGTGAACAAATAAGTAGTGGATACATTACTAATCCACCTTTTTCAAAATACATTAATACATCAGACAAAATATTACCTCCTAAAAATAAAAATACCTTCCTAACCTGAAAAGAAAGGAAGGCATAAATATATAAAATAAATTTAAATTCAGCAATATTATATATTTTCCTATCCATGTCACTCGCAGGAATCGGAAAGATAATATAGGCAGTTCTTCTGGCTTGGAGTCATTGCATAATTTCGCCTTCCCAGTTTCCCAGTGACATAAATGAAATATAGCTCGTCCTTACAGCGGCGGGACCGCATCGGCTTATACCGATTTCTCTATTAAGTACAAAGTACACCTAAATTATGAACTATTCATTTGTTGCATAGAAGTATAGCATTTTTTATAAAAAAAAACAATAGTATTTGATAAAAGATTAAAATTAGATTAAATTTTTATTGACATTAACTATATTATCATTTATAATGCAAAATTGTAATAGATAAATACAATCTATGAAAAGATAAATATAGATAAAGTTAGGTGTAGCAATACTTAATAGAGAAACAGGTGTGAAACCTGTGCTATCCCGTAGCTGTAATGTGGAGCGAGTCTTAAATATGTCACTGGGAAACTGGGAAGGCAAGATGAGCGGTGAAGCAGAGCCAGAAGAACTGCCTAATTTTAGTAGCCAATAAAAGTTACTGCGAGAGACGGTATGGTGAAGTTTTTACATAATTACGCCTTTTGTTGATAACAAAAGGCTTTTTTGTATTTAATTTAAATAAATAGAGAAATTATATGGGGAATCTAGTGAGAATCTAGAGCTGTACCGCAACTGTGTTGGGAGCAGTATTATCAGTATCCTCTCGCAAAGGGATAATATTGCATAGATCTTAGTCAGGGCGCCATTTTTATGTTCATAATTTGCGATGTACAAATTTGAATAGTGCAAATAAACGTAGATATTATTTATATGTTTATAATTAGCACTGTTTTGTCATGCAGTTATGAAAAAAACGACTGCATATATTGTAGTCGTTTTTTTTTATAAAAACTTATATGAATTATAGATATGGAGAGTGTGAAATGAATTTATCAAAGAAAAAATTAGCTATGTGTATATGTTTAGCAACTTTAAATTTAGGCAATAATTATGTAGGAGCAACTGAAGCAACAGAAACAGTTGAACAGTTAAAATCTTATAATTTAGATGAAGTAGTTATAACAGCTACAAAAAGAGAAGAAAATTTAACGGATGCTAATGCTAACATTAGTGTAATAACAAAAGAAGATATAGAACGTATGCATTATAATACTATAGAAGAGGCTCTGCGTACTGTGACAGGTATACAATTTTTAGATTATAATTTACCTGGGTATAGTATGTCAAAAGTTAGAATAAATGGTTCTGATCAAGTTGTAGTATTGATTGATGGTGTTCGTGTATCAATGACAGGTACAGGACAAACATATCCATTTCATTTAGTTAGTGATATGGAAAATATTGAGCGTATAGAAGTTTTAAAAGGCTCAGCGTCTGTATTATATGGTAGCGATGCTAAAGGGGGAGTAATAAATATTATTACCAAGAAAGATACTGAGCCTAAAACCAAAATAACTACTAGTACAGGAAGTTTTGGTAAAGAAGAATATAAAATAAGTACTGAAGGTTCATTAGGAGATACAAGTTATAGAATTTATGGACAAAAGCTATTTCAGGAAAATTCAAAGATGGTAATGATATAGAATGGAAAGCGCATGATAATTCTGAAAATATAGGAGTGATGTTAAAGCAAGATCTTTCAGATAATGCTAATATTATACTAAATTATACAAATGGTGATGATGATTTTTCTTTTTTAGATCATTTATATAATCAAGATATTAAAGGTGAAGCTAAGTCAAGAAATTTGCAAATAATATATAATCAAAAAATAGATGATAGTTTGAGCAATGTATTAAGTTATAATAATGCCAAATTTGAACATGTTGGATTATTACATAATTCAAGAGATGATAGTTGGGGTAATTTCTGGAATAATAGATATAAAAGTACAGTGATAAATGATACTTTAACAAAAATTTTTGGTGATACTCATGTGGTTACTGTAGGTCTTGAGCATATAAAATCCGAAAATTTAAATCCATCAACAGTATGGACACCAGATTATCGTTCCTATGAAACATATCAATCGTTAAAAAATACATCATATTTTTTACAAGATGAATGGATGTTTGATGATAAATGGAAATTAACAAGTGGTATACGCTATGATGATCCATCTGGTGGTCTAGTAGAATTAGAATCAAATACAGCTAAAAGTTTTAATTTAGGATATAATTTTACAGATGATACTAATATATATATAGCATATAATGATTATTTTGTATTGCCATCAATGTATCAACTTTATGATACTAACTATGGTAATGCTAAATTGTTACCAGAAGAAGGCAAAAATTATGAAGTGGGCATTAATCATAAAATTGATGATAGTTCAATGATTAATGCACATTATTTTAAACGTGATTCTGACAGGAATATAGGTTTTGATGTGAAAGAAGATACTTATGTTAATGACAGTGAGAAAGCTCATGGTTTTGATATTCAATATGAAAAATATTTTGATGACTCTTGGCATGGATTATTGAGTTGGTCGAGGTTATCATATACAAATAAAAAAGGAACTACAGATTATGGATATTTACCCAAAAATATGGTAACAGTTGGTGTAGATTATACAAAAGATAAATGGAACATTGGATTAGATGGAAAAGGCTTTATTGGTAGAGATGGCAATAAGGTAGAATCAAAAGGGTGGCCAAGTGATAATTATTGGGTATTCAATTTAGGATTAAATTATAAACCAGAAGATAATCTAAAAGTTTTTGCTAAGGTAAATAATTTATTCAATCAAGAATATGCAGAACAAACTAATGCTATTTGGTGGGGCAGTAAACCAGGTGATTGGTATGGTATGCCAGGTAGAAATTTTGTAGTTGGTATGGAATATGAATTTTAATTTAATATAAAAGATTAGGAAGAAACATATAGAAAATAAAGATTTTCTATATGTTTTCTTCTTAAAATAAGATAATTAAATAATGGATATGAGGAAAGGGTTTAACCTATGGTAAAATATTTATTTAATTATCCAGTTATAGATTGGTATGAAAAAGAACTCCAGTTGATGGGACAATCATTAGGTGAATATGTAGCATCTATGAAATTAGATGGCATAGAACAATTAATTTATGATAATAATATGATATTAAAATATAAAGAATCAACAATAGGTGTACATCTTGAATATTGGTCTTATTGGATAGATTTTTGGTGGAATAATCAGCAACGATTAGATTATATATTTGAAAGTAATGAAGAAAAGAAACATTATTATAAAGCTCAAAATATATATGAATGGATTGAATATATAAAAAAAAATATAACTTTGGCTCTGAATTTAAAACCTCAATATTTAGTATGGCATGTGTCAGAAGCAAATGTTCAAGAAATATTTACTTATAATTTTTATTATAATGATAGACAAGTTTTATTAGCTACTAGTGAAGTTTTTAATGAAGTAGCAAAAATAATACCAGATAATGTACTGATATTATTTGAAAATTTATGGTGGCCAGGATTGCGTTTAAATAGTATGGAGAATGTAGTGTATTTTTTTGAGAAATTAAAACATAATAATGTTGGCATTATGTTAGATACTGGACATTTAATGAATACAAATATAAATTTAACATCAGAATTAGAAGCTAGTATATTTATTAAGGATATTGTAAATAATTTAGGTAGTTTTGCGAGTTTGATAAAAGGAGTACATTTAAATTGTTCATTATCAGGGCAATATCAAAAAAAATTTATTGAACAGCAATTTAAATTTTGTGAATTTGATAAACATAGATTATGGGAACATATTACAAAAATTGATAAACATGAAATTTTTCAAACTAAAGCTCCAAGTTTTTTAATAGATTATATACAACCACAATATGTGGTTCATGAACTTGCTTACGATAATTTAATATTATTACGTAATAAAATAATGGCACAATCAAGAAATTGTAAAATGTATTGAGGTTAATGATTATGAGAAAACTGTGGCTTATAATAGGAATTTTTATCATATTACTAAATATAAGTGGTTGTTTTTGGCAAAAGGAACAAGATAAAAAAGAGACTTTTATACTATATAGTGTAGTAGATGCGACTGGTACACGATTAGATTTTGAAGAGAAGCCAGTTAGAATAATGAGTATGAATATTTCAATTGATGAAGTATTATGGGAAATAGTAGAAAAAGATAGAATTGTAGCATTATCTAAATTAGCCGATGATCCCCAAATTAGTTCTATTAGTAAAGAGGTAAAAAACCTAAAAGGACGAGTTTCTAGTGGGAATATTGAACAGATTTTAGCTTATCAACCGGATTTAATAATAGTGCCAGATTACAATATGGGATTTATAAAATCGTTAAGAAGCTTGGGATTAAAAGTATATGTGTGTAAAACACCAGTAAATGTAGATGAAATATTTACTTATATTAATAAAATCAGTAAAGTTGTTGGTGAACAAGAGAAAGGAGAAAACTTAGTAAAAGAACTTAAAATAAAATTAGCTACAATTACTAAAAATGTTGAAAATAACATTCCTGAAAATAAAAGAAAAAAAGTAATAGTATTAACATCAACTGGTTTATTGGGTAGTAAAGGCACTTTTAGTGATATTTGTTATTATGCTGGAGTAAAAAATTGTTTTGCTGATGAAGATATAATGTTTGAAGGAATTTTTCCTAAAGAATTATTATTAAAGGTAAAGCCTGATATTATCATGATTTCTGATTGGAATTTTAATGTAAATGAAAAATCTAGTATTTTTATTGAAGATATATTAAAAAATCCTTTATACAAAGATTTACCAGCTATAAAAAATAATCAAATATATAAAATTCATAGTAATTATTTGAATTCTACATCACAAAATTTTATTAAGGGTGTAGAGGAAATTACTCTTATAGCGTATCCTGAAATTAATTTTAAGGAGGGCGAATAATATGTTAAAAATAAGAAATGGAATATTTTTTTGTGGATTAATGTTAATATTATTATTAATTAGTATATGGGCTATTAGTATTGGTACTGTACAGTTAAATTTGATAGATATTCAAAAAGCACTGATGTATATTTTTAATCCTAATTTTTCATTAACTGAAAGTGGACATGGAATAGAAAATGATATTATTTGGTTAATTAGAATACCACGAATATTATTGGTAATATTAGCTGGGGCTGGTTTAGCTATCAGCGGTGTAGTTATGCAGGCTATTGTACAAAATCCATTAGCAGATCCGTATATTTTAGGTGTATCATCAGGTGCTTCCCTTGGTGCTACGATAGCTATTTTTTTCAATGTAGGTATTTATTGGGGAAGTAATTTTGTGGGAATTATGGCATTTTTGGGTGCGTTAATGATTTCAGCATTAGTCTTATTTGTAGCTAATTTAGGTGGACGGACTAATTCCATGAAATTATTATTGTCAGGAATATCTTTAAGCGCTGTTTGTAGCGCTTTTTCTAGTTTTATAGTGTATTTTGCTGACGATAAAGATGGTATAAAAACTGTGATTTATTGGATGATGGGAAGCTTTGCAGGTACACGTTGGGAAAATTTATATGTAGTAGCTCCAGTAGTAATTATATTAATAGTATTTTTTTATACACAAAGTAAAATTTTAAATTTGATGTTATTAGGTGATGAAACAGCAATTACTTTAGGAACAGATTTGGCAAAATATAGATATGTTTTTTTATTAGGTAGTGCTTTATTAGTAGCTATGGTAGTTTTTTCAGCAGGAATGATTGGCTTTGTAGGATTAATAGTGCCACATATAGTACGTATGTTGATTGGCACAGAACATAGAATTTTATTGCCTTTTTGTGCAATAACTGGAGCGATTTTTTTATTAATAGCAGATAGTTTATGTAGAACATTATTACCAGCTACAGAAATTCCTATAGGTATTTTGATTTCTTTGATAGGAGCTCCTTGTTTTGTTTATTTAATGATAAAGAAGACATATGGTTTTGGAGGTAATTAAATGGAAATAATAAGTGAAACAAGTAAAAAAGTTTATTGGGAATAAGAAAATTTTAAAGGGTATAAACATAGATGTAAAAAAATAAAGAGTTTTTAGGAATAATAGGTCCAAATGGTAGTGGAAAATCTACTTTTTTTAAAATGTATTTACCGTATATTGAAACCTAGTGAAGGCAAAATTTTATTTAATGGAAAAAAATATAGATGAATTGTCTTTTCGTCAGACAGCATTAGATTTAGCTGTAGTAGCTCAACATAATTTTTATAATTTTGACTTTAAAGTTTTAGATGTAGTATTAATGGGTCGTTCTCCACATAAAAAAATTTTAGAAAGAGATAATGAAATTGATTATAAAATAGCTAGAAATGCTTTAGAAAAAGTAGGATTAAAAGATTTTGTTGAAAGAAATTTTACTACTTTATCTGGAGGAGAGCAACAACGTGTAATTTTAGCTAGAGCTTTAACTCAAGAAACAGAGTGTTTAGTTTTGGATGAGCCAACAAATCATTTGGATATAAAATATCAATTACAAATAATGGATATTGTAAAAAGTCTAAATTTAACAGTAATAGCAGCTATTCATGATTTGAATATAGCATCTATGTATTGTGATAGATTGATTGCACTAAAAAATGGCAAAATTGTAGGCGAAGGAAGTCCTAAAAAATTGTTAACAGAAAATTTTATTAAAGATATATATGAAGTAGAAACAAAAGTAGAAATGTTAAATAATGGTAGTATTAATATTAGATATTTACCTAATCATTGGCAGGAAAATTTATTGATGGATTATAATAAAAATTAAAATTGGATTAAATTTTTATTGACATTAACTATATTATCATTTATAATGCAAAATTGTAATAGATAAATACAATCTATGAAAAGATAAATATAGATAAAGTTAGGTGTAGCAATACTTAATAGAGAAACAGGTGTGAAACCTGTGCTATCCCGTAGCTGTAATGTGGAGCGAGTCTTAAATATGTCACTGGGAAACTGGGAAGGCAAGATGAGCGGTGAAGCAGAGCCAGAAGAACTGCCTAATTTTAGTAGCCAATAAAAGTTACTGCGAGAGACGGTATGGTGAAGAATATGTATAACTATACCTTTTTGCATACAGCAAAAAGGTATTTTTTACTTATAAATAAAACCTTTCTGTATTTTAAGCAGAAAGGTTTTTTATTTGGTTCGTTATTAAATATTAGAATATTTTTGATGATAATATTTGATAAAGCACCATAATAATTAATTAAATAGAGAGGAGGATATTTTTGAAAAGACAAGTATGTATTATTTTTTTATTATTGATAATGATTTTTCCAACAGTTAGTTTTGCAGCAGAAACTTCATCAGATACTATGATTTTAGAATGGAAAACTTATAAAGTATGGAAAGATGGAGAAAATTTATGTATGAGTGGAGAATTTGAGAATTTACGAAATGATTTGAAAATTACTAGATTAAATAATTTCACAGCTATTATTACATTTATGAATAATGATGGAACTTCTTATCAATATATAGGACAACCAGAAAAAATGCCTATGTGCAAGATAGCACCAAATAGTAAAAAAAGAATTACTTTTAATTTAGGTAAATTTGATGGTAATTGGACTGATTGGAATGTAGATGCTATTTATAATTTTTCTTATATAAATGGAGTAAATTTTTGAAATATTAATTAAGAAAGTCAGGTTTAAAAATGAGATTAAAAAAACAATATCTAGTAGCTGCTGTAACTCTTGGTATTATGAATTGGACAACATATTCCGAAGCGGCATTTGATGAAAATTTAAATGAATATACTTTAGATGCTGTAGTAGTAGAAGCGGATGCTACAAAAGATCAATTTGGTAATACTATTACAGAACAGTCTTATTATCGTACAGGTGGAGATGTAAAAGTAATTACTCGTGAAGAAATTGAAAAACGTCATTATCAAGATTTAACAGATGCTATTAAACGTATACCTGGTGTGACTTTTCAAAACCCTGGATATAGGGGCGGAGAATATGGCTATGCACCATATAATAATAGTTTATCAATTAATGGTGATTCTCGTGTAGTTGTTTTAGTGGATGGTCGTCGTGTTGATAATGCTACTAGTACTCGTTTTGGTAGTTCTAATGCTAGTGGGACTAGAACGATGGTTGATTTAAATCAAGTAGTAAATATTAATAATGTAGAAAAAATTGAAGTAATTAAAGGTCCTGGCGCTTCAGTTTATGGAGCTGATGCTACAGGTGGAGTAATTAATATTATTACTCGTAAAGGAGCAGATGAAAATCAAGGAACTATTGATCTTTCTACTGGTTCATGGAAAAAACATAATTATAATGTAACTTATTCTGGTTCTGCTGGTGATGATAAATCATGGAAATATTTTATATCATTGGATCGTGAAATGTCTGGCGATACAAAATATAAAGATGGTCTTACTGGGGGAAATTATACTTATAGGGGTACAGAATTTAAAGAAGAAGGCGCTAATATACGCATAGATAAAGATTTTAGTGATACAGAAAACCTACGTATTTGGTATAATCATAGAAATGGCAAAGATGGCTATCCAATTACTGCGCCGGATTATCGTTTTTGGAATGAAACAGAATGGAATAGAATTATTCAAGATACCGAAGATGGTAAATTTGGTAATACTACGAATCCAGGTTATAGAAATTTATTTGTATTAGATGCTTTGAGTGGTTCATATAATGCTTTTCGTAATAATGATATTGATATTACATATACATTTGATAAAGAAAATGGTATGGAAAGCTTTATTCGTTTTTATGATCAAGATCATCATTATTGGGGTGTTGATAGATATCCAGATTGGGTAGCAGATGATGGTAGTTTTGTGCCATTTCCAGGCTCTCCTGCTTGGGATGATTTTATAAATAATTATCAATTTAGTAAAACAGGTCCTACTACTTTATATAATGAAAAAAATCAGGGATTACAGCTTCAATATGGTAAATCTATAGATAATAATGATTTATTATTTGGCTTAACTTATGACAAAGCTAAAACTTATACTAAAAGTTTAAATAGAAAAGATAATACGTGGAAAACTACACATGTAGAAAGAGATAGCATTTTAGGATTTGTGCAAGATAAAATACATTTATCTGATAAATGGGATATAACACCAGCTATTCGTTATTCTAATTATAGTACTTTTGATAAAACAAATGATGCTGGTACAGTATCTCAAGGTAATACTTCATCAATAATTTTTACACCAACAATTAATACACAATATGCTTTTGATGATACAACTAGTGCATATTTAGGATGGGCAAGTGTATATAGACCAATAAAATCAGCAGATTATGGAAAAGATACACCAAATGGAGCTCCTTTAAAAGATGAAGAAGGAGATGTATGGACGTTTGGTGTACGCAAAGATATTGATGATAAAACGAGTGTAGCACTTCATTATGATTGGACTGATATGGATAATGCTATTACTAATTATTCTGTATGGTCTGACGTTGACAAAGATTTTGTGAATAAAAATGTTAATGCACAAGAAACTAAAAAGTCTATTAATTTAACAATGGACCATCAATTTGATGATCATTGGAATTTGAGCTTAGCATATAGTCATATGAAAGATGAGTGGAAAGCAAAAGACGGTATGCAGTTTGACCCAGATATTAATTTAGATGATAATTCTAATGTTAATACAATGATAAATGCTTTACGTCCGGCGAATCATTATATTGCTAACTTATCTTATGAAAATGGTAAATGGTATACAGGTTTATTAGCTAATTATTATACTGGTATGGATACAACAGCATTTACAGATAAGCATTTCTTTGTACTTGATTGGAACTTAAATTATGAAATTAATGATGATACAACAGCATATGTAACTATTACTAACTTAACTAATGAAGCATATGAAAATGCTTATAGTGCATATAATGGAATTGGCGCAGCACCACAACCTGGTCGTTGTTATATGGTAGGTATGAGATATAAATTTTAATTAAGTTTAATATAAGAAGAGTATAAAGTACACATTAGTGTACTTTATACTTTTCTATAGAGGTTTTTATGAAAAATATTATATTTATAAATTTAATGGTATTGTTGATAATATTATCAATTATAACAATTGTAATTATTAATATTATTTGGAATGGAAACAAAAAAGAAGATAAAAAAGAAACAGATAGTAATTCTAAACAGTTAGCAACAACAAATCAGATAACAAATGACAGTAAAAATAATGTACAATTAACAGATAATTTAGAAGAAAAACTTGAAAATATATTAGGAAAGATTCAAGGTGTAGGAGCAGTTAAAGTATGTATTAATTATTCGGAGTCTAGTGAGGTTGTAGCGATGTATAATGAAAGTTCAAAAGTTAGTAATACGGAAGAATCAGACACCTCAGGTGGAACAAGAAAAATACAAGAAACAGATTCGCAAAAAGATATTATTTATAAGGAAGAAAATGGAGAAAAGACACCAATAACTCAAAAAGTAGTGCAGCCTAAAATAGAAGGCGCAATTATTACAGCAAAAGGAGCAAACAATGCAGATACAAAAGCAAATATTATACAAGCAGTAGAAGCTGTTACAGGCTTAGCAACGCATAAAATCCAAGTATTTGAGATGAATGGATAAAATTTAAAGTGGAGGGTAAAAGATGAAAGGGTTATTAAAGAAAAATCAAATTATTATTTATGTGATAGCTATTATGCTTATGACTGCAGGATATTTAAATTATACAACAAAGCAAGGAGGAGATTCAGTAGAAACTAGTATAGAAATGGAATCTAAAGATGACACAAAATTGGCAGATATAGGAGATGCGACATTAGTTAGTAGTAATGATATAGTAGGAGGAGATACAACAGATACAAATACTGTTAATACTACACAAAATGAAAACACTAATAATACTAATTCTACAAATATAAGTAATACAGCAAATAATACAAACACAAATAACTTAACTCAAAATACTATTGCTACAAGTAGTAATGCTAGTAAGGATGATTATTTTACTAAGTCAAAATTAGAAAGAGATACTATGTATTCGCAAATGTTAGAAACTTACGAAAAAGTATTGAACAGTGGTAATTCATTAGAGACTCAAAAACAAACGGCAACACAAGAAATTACAAAAATAAATCAGACTAAAAATAGTATAATGATTTGTGAAAATTTGATAAAAACAAAAGGCTTTGAAAATGTTATTATTTTTGTAAATGGAGAAAGTATTAGCGTAATAGTTGGAATAGAAGAATTAAAGCAAGAAGAAGTAGCACAAATACAAAATATTGTGGCTAGAGAATTAAATTGCAAAGTAGAAAATATACATATTTCAACTAAATAAAAAATGACAGGAAAATTGCTAATTTATTTTAAGCAGTTTTTTCTGTCATTTTTCTTATCTTGAGTATATCTTTTTAGATTTTCTTTTTTCCTTAATCATAGTATCACCTTAACCTATAAATTTAAATTATTATTACATAAATTTTCAAAAAAATGTATTGACATTTAAAGACAGGTTTAGTTAAAATATAAGTGGGAAAAATTCATATAAAAAGTTAAACAAAAGAAAGGGAGAATATTTTTATGGAGAACGAAAGAAACATAAAACAATTAATTAAAACAAGTAATGGTATTACTTTAATAGCTTTAGTAATAACAATCATAGTCCTTTTAATCCTTGCAGGAGTAGTAATTGCTACATTAACAGGCGATAATGGAATACTAGGAAAAGCAAAGACAGCTAAAACAACAAATGATGAAGAAAAAGCCAAGGAACAAATAAAGATAGCAGTAATGGGAAGCTATGGAAAAGATGGAGAACTAAACTATGATGACTTAACAAAAAATTTAGAACAAATAGGAATAAAAGGATTACCAAAGGAAGCATCATATCCACTAGAAGTAACATTAGATGGAGTAATAGCAGAAATAGATGAAAATGGGGAAGTGAATTTTACAACAAGTGGAGGATATACACAAACAGGAGATACAATAACTTCGCCAGATGGAAAAACAATGAAAGTAGGAGACTATGTGAATTATGATCCAACATTAGAAGCAAATACAGGTGATTTGACATATACATCAACAGCAGATAAAACAGGAGCAGATAGTAATCAAGAATTTAATGTAGCAACATATAAAAGTGCAGGATATGGATGGAGAGTATTAGGAGTAAAAAATGGAAAAATAAGACTAATATCAGAAGAATTCATAGGACCAGGAACATATACAGATAGTAATAGAACAAAGTATACGTTAAAAGGACAAAAAGGATATATAAATGGAATAGAAGAATTAAATAAGATAAGTTCAATATTTGGACATGGAAAAGGAGCAGAAAAAGCAACAAGTATCACAGTAGAGGATATCAATGAAATAACAGGATATAACCCAGAAACATCAAAATATGGAGAAGGCAACTTTGATGAATATGGAAATAAAGTAACATATACAAGAGGAGAAGGAGATACATTATCATCAAGTGCAACAAATGGACAAAAATGGAGTGGAACAGAAAATACATGTAATTATTATGATAAAGCAAGTAAAACATTTAAAGCATTAACATCAGGAAATATACAAATAACTAGTACACATTATTATTATAATCCATTAACACTAGGAACAGATAAAGTAGTATCAGGAACAAATGAAGATGGTACAGTAAATACAGTATATAAAATGTTATTTGGATATGATAAAGTAGGAAGTGATAATTATTTTAGAAATTTTACAAATGGAAAATGTGCACAAAATTATTGGCTTGCGTCTGATTGTGCTGATGCTTACGGCTACGGCGGTGTGATCTGGGGGCTTCGCAATGTTTATGATGGTGGTGTCAACGGCAACGAATACCGTTTGTACTGCTCTAATGGCCGCGAGCGCAGCATTAGCTATGGTGTGCGTCCTGTAGTTTCTCTAAAATCTGATGTCTCATTAGAGTGGAATGAAACAGCAAAAGAATGGAAAATAAAATAATGACCACTATGTATGAAAAAGAAGAAAAAACTTTCCCAGTGTGGCTTTATGTCACACAGGAAAAATTAAAAATGGAGGAAGGAACTATGTTAAAAAAAGTAGGAATATTAGCCAATGGTGGAGACGTATCAGGATTTAATGCAGTTATTAGAGCAATTGTAAAAACAGCAGAAAATCATGGAGTAGAATGTTATGGAATAGTAGATGGATATAATGGATTACTAAAAAAGACTTTGAAAAATTAAGTACAGCAGCCAATGGAGAAGCAGTAGGAATTTTACCAAAAGGTGGTTCTATTATAGGTTCATCAACAAATGCAAACATATTTAATTATAAAATAGTAAATGAAGATGGAAGTGTAGAATACAAAGATTTATCAGAACAAGCAATAGAAAATATTAAAGAATTTGGATTTGATTGTATCTTTACTTTAGGAGGAGATGGAACACAAAAATCTGCAAGAGATTTTTCAACAAAAGGAGTAAATATTATAGGAGTGCCAAAAACAATTGACAATGACGTAGCTTGTAACAGAAAATTACATTTGGTTACAATACAGCTGTATCTGTTGCTATGGAAGCATTAGATAGATTACATACAACAGGAGAAACACATCATAGAATTATGGTGCTAGAAGTTATGGGAAGATATGCTGGATGGATAGCATTAGAATCAGCAATAGCAGGAGGAGCAGATGATTGCACTAATTCCAGAGATACCATATGATATTAATAAAGTAGCAACTAAAATTGAAAATAGAAAGAAAAGAGGAAAAAATTTCAGTATAGTAGTTGTAGCCGAAGGAGCTAAGCAAAAAGATGGAGAAATGGTAGTACAAAATATACGTAATAATGGAGCAGGAGTTGACAATACAAAATTAGGTGGAGTTGGACAAGTTGTTGCAAAACAATTAGAAGAATTAACTGGATTAGAAGCAAGAAACACAACACTAGGATATATGCAAAGAGGAGGAACACCAACAGCTTTTGATAGAGTACTATCAACAAAATATGGTTCAAAAGCAATGGAACTTGCATTAGAAGGAAAATTTGGAACTTTGGTAGTAATTAAAAATGGAAAATTAGATTCAGCATCTCTAGAAGATGTAGTTGGAAATAATACAAAAATTGGAGCAGTGTCTGGAAATACTGCAGAAAGTAATCTAAGAAAAGTTACTATGGATGACGACTTAGTAAAAACAGCTAGAGATATAGGTATTAACTTAGGTGATTAATTTGATAGTAATAATAAATACTATAAATAATAATATAATATTAGGAGGATTAACATGGAAGAAAAAGAGGAAAAGAAAGTAAACACAGAAGAATTGAAAAGTGAGGCATCAACTACAGTAAATCAAGTAAAAGATACAATTAAAAATGTAGATATCAAAAAAGATAGCATTGAAACAAAAGGATTTATAGCTGAATTATTCAAAGACCCATTAGGAAAAATAAAAGAAATAGTAGATAAAGAAAATAACCAATATTTTAAATATGCAATTATTATATTAGTTATATGGGTAGTAGCTGAATTAATTAGCAGATGTTTTTCAGTAGGGCCAATATGGGGATTATCAAGTTTAGGAAGCAGTCTAATGTCTGTTATAAAAGCAACAATAGCACCTATATGCAGTATATTAGTAATGTCTATTATTGTCTTAGTTATGAATTCTAAAAATAAAAAATCATTAACAACAATAATTACAACAGTAACAACAGCTAATATACCACTTGTAATTGCATCAGTTGTAAGTATATTAACAATATTTGGTTCATCAATATCTACAATAACAATACCATTTATCAAGATTATGTAGT
>ENA-OPYX01000835-OPYX01000835.1-human-gut-metagenome-genome-assembly--contig:-NODE-835-length-17656-cov-3.255291_pt1 | contig 17656 bp, 17 predicted proteins | sample MGYA00242639_ERZ504486 | MGnify/ENA primary metagenome ERZ504486 (study PRJEB26092, sample SAMD00036296) | human gut metagenome | host: Homo sapiens | study: EMG produced TPA metagenomics assembly of... | reverse complement strand
AAAGGAAGAAAGCACTAAACTTTCTTCCTTTTACATATCTAGCCAAATTTTAAGTCCTGTTGTATCCGCCCTACCCGATACGAATGTCACTTCTATATTATGATATTTTTCACATTCTTGGCGAATACGTAATGATGGCAATGAGCTGACCATTGTAAATAACTGTTTTCAGATATGGAATCCGGCTCTCCAGCATGTTTCGGACATGACGTGCATTGACGGTTTCCTGACTTCTTGCAATTTCGATGACGATACAGTAATTGTTGCCGTTGAAATCGTCCTTTACATAATTCATATGTGTAATAGAAGAACGGTCTGCGGCAATTTTGCGATCCAACAGATCACGGATAAAATATTCATAGTTAAATCCACGCGCATTCTGAATGAATGCATCTTTTATGATCTGCTCATTGATATATTTTTTTAAAATCAGCAGAAATTCAGTATCAATCGGTTCCAGGGGTTTATTGATGGCTGAAACGACAATATGACCGAGATCTTTGCTTGTGTTAATGGAACAGTAAAGCTGTTCATAACCGAGTTCTTCATTGAAAGCATGGATTGGGAGTTCACTTCTTTTTACCCGTTCATGGATATTATTCTGTCGGCTGACCATTTTAAAATCCTGATCGGTAAATCCTTTTTTCTCCAGTGTACGATCCGTAAAATTCTGATCTTTTAGTTTTTCAAAGGGAGCTGCGATCAGATTATAATTTGCATCAAAAACAAATACCGGATTTCCAAATACCCGGTAAGAATAGTCGATGGCTGGCTGTAATCCGTTATCAAAAGCCAGAAAATCGAGGAGTGTAGAACCGTAAAATCCAACACCGCACTGAATAGTGTAATAGCTTTGCAAAAGACCATAGATTTTTTCGGGATTATACATTGCACAAATAAGACACTTACAAAATCCGGGAACTGACTGTTCAGTATATCCATATTGATATCCTCAGGAACAATACATAAAAGATGTATATTCTGAATAAATGGGAAAGAGAGCAGTTCCGGTGTATAGGTGCATGTATACAGTAAATGGATGGTCAGTGGCTGCGGCGCATCATATAGTTTATTCCATCCAGTCAGGGCATGTATACCATCGGATGAAGTCAGCAGTGTGGAATAGTCTCCCAACTGATATTGAATTTGTTTTAACCCTATGTACATTTCAAGTCCTCCTCTGTCTGTCCTTTATTATACACGAAATAATAAGCAATGTAAAAACACTTATTCTACATTAGTGTAGAAAAACACTTGTATATTTCGCAGATATCATACAAAAAAAGTGAGTCATATTTTTTATACAATGTAATCAGCAGAGATAGTTATTGTGAACTGTAAAAATTGATAAAAAGGAGAATGAAAAATGAGCTTTAATGATAATCTTCCGAAATTAAAACCGTTTAAAAGAAAGCGTTTCCATCATTGGCGTAGGTGCAACTCGTTTGTCCGTATTTTGGATGATCCGTCCGTAGATGGTATGAATGAGCAGGAACTTTTTGCATATGCAGCGCGGGATGCCATGAAAGATGCCGGAGTCGATGGCAGTGATGTGGAATTTTATATCCATGGACAGGCCGGACCGGGATGGACCAGTAACCTGGCAACTCCAAACATGCATGTGGCAAACTGGATCGGAATGAAAGGAAAAGGCTCCTATCATCACAGTGAAGCATGTGCAACCGGTTATGTGGGCGTGGAGACAGCCGTTGCATTAGTTGCTTCCGGTGAATATGACATGGTTCTGAGTGGTTGTATCGAGACACCATATTCCATCGCATACCCGACCAGAGTGGTAACAAAACGTCGTTTCGGTACAGATGCGATCTTCCATGATGTACTGGCTTCTACTCAGTGCAGAGATTATACCTTATTTACCCGTGGTTCTCTGCCATTTAACTCTGAATCCTGGCTGGATTATTATGTAAAAGAAAATGGAATCAGCGAAGAGGATGTGGATGCAATGATGACTGCTTTATCTGTCAACTGCCGTCGTGCAGCAGCATTAAATCCGTTGAGTACCATTACCAATAATACATATGAGGAACTTGCAGCAACAAACGGTATGGATTCCGCTTATGAGTATCTGCATTCCAAATTCAATCCATTAATTGGAAAATATATGAGAGGTTCTCACTTTGAACAGCGTTGTGACGGTGCAGCAGCAATTATTGTATGCCCGACAGAACTGGCTTATAAATATACCGATCATCCGATTGAGATTCTTGGTATCGGTCATTCTAATGTGGAGGCTGGAAACCCGAGAAATGAGATGTATGCAACACAGAATGCATATCGTCAGGTAAAAGAACTGACCGGACTGACAGGTGCGGATATGGATATCTTCCTTGCAAATGATTTCTACAATCAGTCTGAATTCCTGTCTGCTGAGATGTGTGAATATCTGCCGAAGGGTGAAGGCTGGCAGTATACAAAAGAAGGCCGTATTGCTTATGATGGAGACCGTCCGATCAATACAAATGGTGGCCGTTGCCAGTATGGTCATGCAGCAGGTGCTTCCGGATTACATGATGTGTATGAGGCAGTTCACCAGATGCGAGGAGATGCAGGTGCAACACAGGTTCATCATGATGTAAAACACGCAATGCTCCGTGGATTTGGCGGAAGCCAGAACGTATTGAATATCATGATGGAGAGAAAGTAGGAGAGGAGGACGATGGTTAAAATGACAAAATATGATTTAAAACCAATTGTAAAAACTTATTATGATGCTTTGGAAGAAGGAACCATTCTGGGAAGAAAATGTACCAGATGCGGACATATCGAGTTTCCTCCTTATCTGTGCTGTAACGAGTGCGGAGGTCTGGATACCGAGTGGGTGGATCTGACAAATATGCGTGGTATTGTAAAGCAGGCACTTCCGACAAAAGGTGCATTTGGTGATCCGGAATTCCGTAACACACAGGGAGATTACTTTGCAGTAGAGATTGAAGTACCTGGTATGGATCCGTTTAATGCAAGTTTGCTGCATGTAGATTATGACAAATACGAAGAATTTGATCAGTATATTCAGGAGCATGAAGTAGAAGTAAAACCGTTACTGTTCCAGGATGAAGATATGAAAGTTGTAGCCTGGGAACTGGTGGAAGATAACGGATTTAAAAAGATTCCGGAAATTAAAGCACCGGAACCAAAGAAAGAAGAGACAAAAACAGCAGCAGCAACTGCAACGGTAGATCTGAGTAATGATGCAACCACACAGACCGTTATTGAGGCGGCAGCAGATGCGTATGGAGTAGATGCAGCATCTATTACACTGGCAACCGACATTCGCGAGGATTTATCTAATGAATCCATGAAGATGATCGTCATGATCTCAACCATTGAGGATCAGCTGAATGTAACAATTGAAATTCAGGAAGCAAGTAACCTGAATACAATTGCTGATTTTGTAAATGTAGTAAAAGAACGTCTGGGTGAAGAGACAATTGCTTCGAATGCACCGGTAGCAAATAATTCTGATACAGCGACAGCAGCACAGTCATCCGAAGAACTGGATGATGTGGCAAAAGCTGTTATCGAAGCAGCAGCAGATGCCTACGGTGTAGATGCATCCGGCATTACACTGGCAACCGACATTCGAGAGGATTTATCCAATGAATCCATGAAGATGATCGTCATGATTTCCACTATTGAGGATCAGTTGAATGTAACAATTGAAATTCAGGAAGCAAGTAACCTGAATACAATTGGAGATTTTGTTGCCGTTGTACGGGAAAGATTATAAACAAGTAATTTTCAATAACCTTATATAATACCTAACCTGAATACCTGGGTGTACGCTGGAAATCTGGTCAGAATATTTTCATTGCAAAAGATTTCACTGTACATCAAAACCAAATGTCGGAGAAAGTCGCTGCAAATACGGTGGCTTTCTCCAAATTTCAAAAAAAGGAGCGTAAAAAAATGGCATTTCAGTTCATGAATTCTATTTATGATAAAGCAAAGAAAAATGTAAAAACCATTGCAATTCCAGAAGTAACAAATGAATATATGATCAAAGCAGCAGCAAAAGCAACAGCAGACGGAATCGCAAATATCATTCTGGTTGGAAATCCGGAAGATGTAACAGCAACGGCCGGAAAAGCCGGTGTGGATGTGTCAGGAATCCGTGTGGTAGATGTGAATGATACAGCTTATAAAGAAGAATTACTGGATAGATATAATAATTCTCCGGATAAAGCTATGCCAACGAGTTTTGTAAAGAAAAGAATCGACCACCCACTGTATCTGGCAACTCTGCTTCAGGCTGTGGGAGAAGCAGACGGAACACTGGCCGGAGTAGATACAACAACATATGAGTTTGTACTGGCAGCAAAAAGTATCATCGGAATGCAGCCAAACTGTCCAACAGCTTCCGGACTTCTCATTGAAGAGATTGAAGGATTTGCCGGAGATCAGGGTAACCTGATCGGTATGTCTGACGGAGCTGTCTGCATTCAGCCGACAGTGGAACAGCATGCCGGAATCGCAATTTCTTCCTGCGAGACATTCGAGACATTGACTGGAACAGAAGCAAAATGTGCCTTTCTGTCATTCTCCACAGATGGATCAGGCGGACTGAGCGAACCGGTAAAAAAAGTGCGTGAAGCTGTAGCACTGGCACAGCAGCTGAGACCGGATCTGAAAATTGACGGAGAATTCCAGGCAGATGCAGCAGTTGATGCACGCGTTGGCGAGAAAAAAGTAAAACGTGAAAGTGCCGTAGCAGGACATGCAAATGTATTGATTTTCCCGGATGCAGCAGGATGCAATATCGGATCAAAACTGGTGCAGCGTCTGGCAAATAATGTGCAGGTGTATGGACCAATTTATCAGGGATTCCGCCTGCCGATTCTTGACTGTTCCAGAAGTGATACAGATGTCGAACTTTATAACAATATTGCATTGCTGGCAGTTATGGCAGGAAAATAAAAAAGGAGAATATCATTCATGAAAGAATTTACTGTATTAACGATCAATCCAGGCTCATCCAGTACGAAAATGGGTGTGGTAAAAGGCGATAAAGTGATTGTAAACCGTGAGGTAGATCATCACAAAGAAGATTTTGCAGAGTGTAAAACTTTTGCAGATCAGGAACCAATCCGTATGGCAATGATCCGTAAAGCGCTGGAGGAGGAAGGGATTGCTCTTTCTGATCTAGATGCTGTAGCAGGTCGTGGTGTTGGCTTATATCCATGTGCCGGAGGAACATATAAAATCGATGAACTTGCCTATGAACATGCAAAAAATGATGTAGGAGGTATCCGCCATCCGGCCAGCCTTGGAATCATTATGAGTTATAAACTTGGTCAGGAGTTAAATATTCCGGCATTTTTTGTAAATCCAATGCCGACAGATGAACTCTGTGACATGGCTCGAGTGACCGGTATCCCGGGCATTTACCGTCCGGCAAAATCTCATCCGCTGAATCAGAAACAGGTGGCAATCCATCACAGTGAGCTGATGGGCAAAAAATATGAAGACTGCAATTATATCATCCTGCATCTGGGTGGTGGTACCAGCATTACTGCACACGAAAAAGGAAAAATGATTGACGGAAACCGAGCAGGTGACGGTCAGGGACCAATTTCACCAAATCGTTCCGGCGATTTATGTGTGGATGATGTCATCAAATGCATCAAAAAAGGTATTTCACCGGATGAAGCAAAAGATTATGCTTCCAGCAAAGGCGGATTACTTGCATGGTGTGGCACCGATGACCTGCGCGAAGTAAAAGCAATGATCGCAAATGGTGACAAAAAAGCGGAGCTTGTATACAATACCATGATTTATTCCATGGGAAAATGGACAGCTATGATGGCTGGTGCATTAAAAGGAAAAGTAGATGCTATTCTTCTGACAGGCGGCATGGCAAGAGATACGGAACTTTGCGATAAACTGGCTGAATATATTTCCTGGATCGCACCAATTTATAACTATGCAGGAAGCTTCGAGACAGAAGCACTTGGATTTGGCGCAATCCGTGTCCTGAAGGGAGACGAGGAAGCAAAAACATACACAGGAAAACCAGTATGGAATGGTTTCCCATGGGATAAAGAATAAAAATACAATGATACAGGCGGAGGTGAGAAATATGGGAGTACCGGTGTTTACGGCAGAACATACGAAAGGTGTCTGCCAAATAATGTTTGAAATTTCAGATGAAATGACAAATTCAGACGGCCGTATGAGCATTGGCTCACTGGCACGTCAGATGCAGCGTATTACGGAAATCCATTTTGATCAGGAGGCAGATCTTACCGGGGAGGAGTTACTTGCCAAAGGGATGAGCTGGGTGATTTCCTGGACAAACATTGAACTGGAACGTTTACCGACTAAGGGTGAAAAGGTAATCTTACGTATCTGGCCGGGAAAAAAATAAAGTGAATCTGTATTCCGGATTTATGCGATGTACACAGAAGCAGGAGAACCATTAATGGCGACATCTTCGCTGTTCCTGCTGATGGATCAGAATACCAGAACGGTGGCAGCACAGCCGGAAGAAATGAAGATCATGAATCCGGTCATTATTGCCGGGGAACCGAATCTGCCGAAGCTGCAGCAGAAGTTTCCAAAGGAATACAGAAACCAGCTGTTGCGAACGGTATCAACAGAAGAAATTGACTATAATGGCCATCTGAACAATTCCAGATATCTGGACTGGACAGAAGCACTGATGGATGAAGAACTTCTATGCAGAGCACAAACCGAAAAATAATTTGGGATACAGTATGCAAAGGAATTGCGGGAAGGGGAAAACGCAAAACTTCAGATATGTCTGGGAAGAAGATGTTATGTACCTGAGAGGTGTACATACGGGAAAATTCCTTTTTGGGAAAAATGTGATTTTAAAGTGTATAAAGATACAAAACAGAGAAAAGATTTGTATTTGAAAAACGAAAAACATATTTTGAAAGACAGAGAAAAGAAAGAGTGAATTATGGAAACAAAAAAACTATCAAAAAGCTTAACGGATAACCGTTTTGGCGGCTGGGGCTGGAGTATGATCTTCTACACGATGATCCTTTACTTCTTTTACGCAGCGATTACAACAGATGGAATGAATCTGATTCCGTCTGCCTTTGCTGAGGCTCACGGATGGGATGCAAATACGTTGCTTTCTGTTGCTACACCAGCAGGTCTTGTCGGACTGGTTGGAGGATTTGTTTTTGGCCGTCTGGTTATTAAGACGAAACCGAAAATATGTCAGCAGTGACATTGATCATTACAGGAGTGCTGTATGCACTGCTTGGAATGGTTCCATCGGTTGCGTTATATACCATTGATCTGATGCTGATCTGTTTCTTTGCGTCCGGATTCGGTACCGCGGCATGCCCGGCTTTTATCGCAAACTGGTTTCCGCGTAAAAAAGGAATTGCACTTGGATGGGCCACCATGGGTGCACCGATCAGTTCCAGTGCGTTTGTTGCCGGATTTGCTGTATTGCTTGCAACAAAAGGAATCCGTACAGCATTTGTTATCTTTGGAGTATTGGCAGTTATCGTAGGAATTATCACATTTTTCTGGGCGAAAAATGAACCGGCAGATGTGAACTGTCTTCCGGACAATATGGAACTGGATGAGACAGTTTCCACGCAGGAGCTGGTACTGGATAACGAGAAATATTCTATTAAAAATATTTTGAAAAACAAAAACACCTGGTTGATCGTATTTGGTTATGGATTTTTATGGATGGTTCTGGTTGGAATCATTTCACAGTTTGTACCACGTATGATGTCCGTAGGATATACAAATGCAGAGGCACTGACCTTTATGTCAATTACTTCTATTATTGCAATCCCGGGAAGTTATCTCTGGGGCTGGCTGGATTCCAAATTCGGAACAAAGAGCATTTCCATTGTATTTGCATTTTCCTATGTGGCTGCACTGGTATTGCTGATCACATCCTTTAACATTGTATGTGTATGGCTTGGATGTATTTTTGCCGGACTTGGAATCGGAGGACTTCTGAACCTTCTGGCTTCTATGATCATTTCCGTATTCGGAAGAGATGGGTTTATGTCGGCCAACAGTATCATTTACCCGCTGGCAAACGTTGTGCGTACACTGGCATTTATCCTGATGGCTATGCTGCTGAAAGTTTCCGGAGGAAGTTTTACACTGCCATATGTTGTATTTATTGTAATTGACATTATCGGAGCAGGACTGATCATGTTGATTCCATATAAGAAAGCATAAAGATACATAATAGAACAATATTGCAAAACACTTAATTTTTAATATACCTAAAGTCAGAGAAAAACCGTCGCGAATGTGGCGGTTTTTCTGCATTTTGAACGCAGGTTGCAAAGCGACTGCGTTCATGAGCAAGCAGCGAAAGCGGATTGCGAATGTCAGTTTTAATTCAAAAGAGAGAATAGAAAAATCTTTCTATACTAGTGTAGAAAAATGACAATTTTTTTCAACAGAATACTATGAAGATACTGGCAGTTAAAACACTCTATACTAAAGGTATCAAAAAAAGAAAAAGGAGATTTGGTATGGAGGCAAAAAAACACAGTTGGCACGGTCCAAAACAGATTGGTATGATGATCTACACAGCAATCCTGTTCCTGATCGGAACAAGTATTATCGGAGGAAATAACAATACGGTATTCCCAATGTTTTCAGAAATCAGAGGATGGGATGTCAATGTAATCAACGTAGTATCCGGCTTAGCCTGTATCGCAAAGGCAATCGGTGTATTGGTTCTGGCAAGAGTTGTAAGAAAGACAGGGGCTAAGAATCTTACGACAGTGACATTGATTCTTTCTGCTTTGTTACTGATCGTATTTGGAACGACAAAGAGCTTACCGTTATTCCTGATTGTCATTTTGATTATCGGATTCTTGGGCGGCGGTTATGAGAAGAACGGTGGCATGACACTGACAGCAAGCTGGTGGCCGACAAAGAAAGGTATCGTACTTGGATTTACAACGATGGGTATTGTGGCAATGAACTTCCTGTATGTACCGATGATGCCGAAACTGCTTGGCAAGCTTGGTCTTGGCGGAGGAATGACAGTTATCGCAGTGATTCTGATTATTGTGGCAATTATTACCGCAATATGTGTAAAAAATAACCCGGAGGAAGCCGGAGAATATCCGGATGGAGATCCTACCTATGCAGTAAACGGAGCTGAGATCGCACAGATGATGAAAGAATACAAGAGTCCGTTTACAATTGGAAAAGTATTAAAAGATAAAAATACATGGTTTATCGGTCTTGGCTCAGCACTCGCATTTTTGGCTGTTATGAGTTATATTGCATCCGCAATTCCGGCAATGCTGGCCATTGGATACGCATATACACAGGCAGCTGCAATTTTCGCCGTTGGTGGAATCATGGGAATTGTCGGAAGTTTTATCTTTGGTATTATAGATCAGAAAATCGGAACAAAAAAGCATTCGTAGCATATTTCGTATTTATTATTATCGGATTTGTGGCATTACTCGGTATGCCAAAAGGTTTGACATTCTGCTGGATTTCCGGTGTTGTTATTTTTGCTGCACAGGGTGCGTTATGTAATTTGCTGCCATCTTATGTAGCCAGCAAATATGGACGCTGGGATTATACGGCAGGTTACCAGGTAATTGGAACAATTTTTGAAATCGGAGCTGGTATCGGCGTTATGATGACAGGTTTCTTTGCCGGCAATATTATGGGTATGTATATCTTTGATATTGTAGTACTGGTGATCGGATTGATCTTTATGGCACTTTCCAGTGATAAATTTATCGGAAAACGATAGGAAACAGAAGAATGGAGGAAAAACGAATGATTGTTGAAAACAGGGGACAGCAGCAGAGTATCCGCTATGTAATAGATACAGACCGTTGCTGTGGATGTAAAAAATGTATCCGCCGTTGTATGGAAAATGTATGGCAGTGGGATGAAGAAAAAAAATATGCTTATCCGAAATATCCGGATGAATGTGTATTGTGTTATCAGTGTGAGATGGATTGTTTGAACAATGTCATTGATATTCAGGTTATTTCCGCTCTTCAGGTGGATCCGTTGGAATACAGTGCGGGACTGATGAATAAACAGAACGGACAGGAGGGATAAGCTATGGCAGATATCAAAGATTATGGTGAATTATATACTTCGGATATACTCGTTGTTGGCGGCGGTATGGCAGGCCTTGTAACGGCCATCCGTGCAAAGGAAAATGACCCGACACTTGATATCCTTGTAATTGATAAAGGTATTATCGGATGGAATGGACAGGCTACAAAAGCAGGAAACGGAATCCGTTCCACATCCAAACATCCGAATGGTGTAAAAAATGCACTGGAATATCTGGTGCATGCGCATACCCCGTTCTTAAATGACCAGGAGTTCCTGAGAGATTATCTCGTATATCACAGAGATAACATTGATTATATGAAACACTGTGGTGTTATCACATCTTGTAATGAAGAGGGCGAAGCTACTCCGCTTCCGTTTATCCCGGATGCACTGGATATGGGCGGTGTTTCCATCAATGTATGTGCACAGTTGCGTCAGATGGCATTGAAATTAGGCATTCGTTTATTAAGCAGAGTGAATATTTTTGAACTTCTGACCAACAAAAAAGGAAAAGTTATCGGAGCCATCGGTTTTGATATGGATCATATGGAATGCAAGATCTTCCATGCAAAAGCAGTGGCAATGGCAACACAGGGATGTCACTTTAAGAAAATCGGTCTGGAATTTATGGGATATGGAACCGGTGTCGGTGCTATGTACCGTGTTGGCGCATTAATGCGAAACGTAGAATTTTCTACACAGGTAGACGTTGTATTTAAGAAAACAAATACACCGATTTATGGTGGATTTAACATGATCTGCAATAAAAATGGTGAGAACCTGACAGATAAATATATCGGTCATAAAGAGTGGGAAGTAACACCTGCACTGGTTGACGCCATGGTAAAAGAAGTAGCGGCTGGAAATGGTCCGCTGACAGTAGATCTGGCGCATCCGGATGAAGTCCGCATGATGATCGGCGGAACAGATATGGATGAGTCTACCCAGCGAATGTTCCGTGACAAAATGGCATGGGAACATCTGGTATTCAGTAAAACACAGGAAAATCTGGGTGTTATGGGCGAAGTAGTAGATACTACAATCAAGACAGTTATTCAGGTGGAACCGATCAAAGTAGATAAAGAAATAAAAAACAGATGTAGAAGGACTTTGGGCACCTGGAAAAGTAACCACACAGGGAAATGCATATTTTGGCTGGACCCGCGGTGACGGACTTGGAAATGCTTCCACTACTGGTATGATGGCTGGCGACAGCATTGCACCATATGCGGCAAAAGCAGAGTGGGAATGAAGCTGGATCTGGAGCAAGGTAGGCAGCTTTAAAAAGAAAAAAATTTATGCTCCATTACACAGAGAAGAATACCATCATTTCAAAGAGATTTACGATATGATCGAGACGTATATTTTCGATGTACATAAATGTATTCTGAAAGATGAGGCTGAGATTCAGAAAGTGTATGCTGATATCGAGAAGATGAAGCAATCGTACCGCATCTGACTGCTGATGATCCGCATTCTCTGTCAAAATGTCTGGAAGCAGCAGATACGATCCTTTGTCTGGAAATGATCTTCCGTTCTGCGGAAATGAGAAAAGAAACACGTGGTATCATGTATCCGCATTACCGCGCGGACTATCCTCAGACAGATAATCAGAACTGGCTGAAATGGATCAATATCCGTCAGGGAGCAGATGGTGAGATGGAATTATTTACCGAAGATATTCCGATGTGGAGATATCCGGTGCGTCCGCAGGGCTATATCATTCCGGAAGGACATACGGATGAATATGATGAAGCAGAATTTTATGCAAATTGTTAAGAGGAGGTTCGAAGAGTGAGTACAGTGAATATCAAGATCAACGGGTATGATTATACCATGAAAAAAGGAATCACCATTCTCGATGCTTCCTTTGAAACATTAAAAATGCAGCGTGAGTTTATGCAGCAGTCAATTCCGACACTTTACTATCTGAAAGGCGTGCAGGATGTGGATCAGTCCGGTGTCTGTATTGCAGAGGTGGATGGGGAGATTGTAAATGCATCTACCACCAGAATCAAAGAGGGCATGGAGATCCAGACAAGAACCCCGACTGTTATGGAAGCCAGAAAGAAAGCACTGGCAGCAATTCTGGAGCAGCACAACAAATCCTGTCTGTATTGTTTCCGTTCCACAAGCTGTGAACTGCAGGACTTATTGAAAGAATATGGATTTACCGATGAGCCGGATCTGCCAAAGACCAATCTGGAACAGCTGGATCTGAGTTCGAAAGTATTAATTCGTGATAATAATAAATGTATCAAATGCAAACGATGCATCAACGTGTGTGCAAAAATGCAGGCTGTATCTGCCATTGCATGTACCGGTGACGGTCTGGACGCAAAAATTGAACCGGCTTCTCCGGCCGGACTGGCAGCTGCAAGCTGTGTGAACTGTGGACAGTGTGTGGCAGTCTGCCCGGTTGGAGCACTGACAGAGAAGACACAGATGGATGAGGTAAAAGAAGCACTGAATGATCCGGAAAAATACGTGGTTGTTCAGGTGGCGCCGGCTGTCAGAGCGGCACTTGGCGAAGCTTTCGAATTCCCGATCGGTGTAGACGTAGAAGGCAGAATGGCTGAGGCACTTCGACGTCTTGGATTTGACAAAGTATTTGATACAAAATTTGGTGCGGATCTGACCATCATGGAGGAGTCCAATGAGCTGATCGAGCGTCTGAACAACGATGGAGAACTTCCGTTGATTACTTCTTGCTGTCCGGGCTGGATCAAATATGCAGAGCATTTTTATCCGGATATGCTGGAGAATATTTCTTCCTGTAAATCCCCGCATCAGATGCAGGGAGCAATTGTAAAAACATACCTTGCAAACCAGGAACACATTGCGAAAGAAAATATCGTTATGGTATCTGTAATGCCGTGTACCGCAAAGAAATTTGAGATTACCCGTGAGGATGAGTGCGGAGCTGGTGTTCCGGATGTAGATATTGTCATCACAACAAATGAACTGGCTCAGATGCTCAAAGATGCAGAAATCCAGTTGGAGGCTATGAATCCGAATTCTAAATTTGATCTTCCGCTTGGATTTGGTACCGGAGCGGCTGTTATCTTTGGTGTGACCGGTGGTGTTATGGAAGCTGCACTGAGAACTGCAGTGGAGAAACTGACAGGAAAAGATACTGTTTTAGAGTACACAGATGTGCGTGGCATGAATGGAATCAAAGAGGCATCCGTGGACGTAAATGGAACAACTGTAAAAGTAGCTGTTGTATCCGGCCTGGCAAATGCAAACCAGCTGCTGACAGCAATTAAAAACGGTACCGCAGATTATCAGTTTGTGGAAGTGATGGCCTGCCCGGGTGGCTGTGTAAACGGTGGTGGACAGCCACATCAGAACGCAGCAACCAGAGTACTGAATGATGTGCCGAAAATGCGTGGCGCTGCGTTATACCAGAATGATGCAGGTAGTGCCATCAGAAAATCACATGAGAATCCGGTAGTGAAAGAAGTTTATGAATCATTCTTGGGTGAACCGGGATCTGAAAAAGCGCATGAATTGCTGCATACAAGCTATCAGATGAGATAGCAGAGTCTTATTGTTGAACAGTAAGAGATAGAAATTACAAAAGAGAAATAGAACAGGATGCTGTTACTTTGTAGAAACGAAGTGATGGTATCCTGTTTTTTTGTCCGAAATAATAGTATAATACTAGAAGAAATACAAGAAGACGAGGACATATACGTTGGAAAAGAATGATTTCAGGACAGAATTGAATCCTTTTGAAATGCTGGAAGAACTGCTCTGGCAGGATCAGTTTGAATTGATTTTTCCAGAAAAATCAGATAATGAAAATTGTGGTGCACAGGAAAAAGGAGAAGCAGACAGAGCGGAAAATAAAAATGAAAGCATAATACAGAAAGATACATATACAGATAAGAACGGCGCAAAATCAGAACTCCGTCTTGTCTATCTGATGAACGACGCAGTGGAAAGTTTTTTGGTCTTTGTTAATGCCAGAATGACCGGGCACTATCAGCCGGATTATGAGGGCGAACTGGAAGCAGAATTAAGCAGGGAAGATACGGAGGACAGCTGTATTTATGTACTTGTAGTTCATCAGGGTGACAGTGTCGTGACAATTTTTTTTGAAAATTTAAAAGTGGAGATACACCTGTACCGTTACGGAGATCTTGCACATTTTTGGGTGAAGGGCTATGAATATCTACGGCAGTTGGAGTACCGAATTGCGATTCTGCATACAAAATGTGAGTATCTGGGAGCGGATGCAGCCAGTGAGGAAGAGCGGAAGCTGTCAGAATTGGTACATTTTCCACCGTTGAATTATGCCTGTTATCCGGCAGTCCCAGCGAAATATATCGTGCCAATGGCGGATGTGTGGGAGCCGACGGAACAGGCCATTTCAATCATGGAAGAACTGTCATCGGAAGCCGGAGATTACAGCCTGCTTCGGTGGCTGGCATTTTATCGGAAGCATCATGGAAAAACAATGAGCAGATTACTTGCATGGATGCTCCACAAGGTTAGTCATGGAGTCGTGGTGGATCTGCTGATGGAAAAACTGATGCTGGCAAGCGAAGGTTACCCGGTGCGTACCTATAAAACAGAAAAGCTTAAATCAGAAGACTCCAAATTCAAGAAGGAAGAAATTGGAAAAAGAGAAGTATATGATACAAAAGCATCAGAGCAGAGAACGGTATCTGCAGTCGGAGGAATATCACAGCAGTTATATGAGAAAATTCTGATGCAGGCAGCACAGCGTAAAATGGAGCTGGAAGCTCAGGGAAAGCAGGTCACACTGGTGAGGGAAGAACCTTTCACAACAGCGCAGGATTCCGTGGAATATAACGTATATCTGATGATCTGGAAGAAAAAGTGGGGAAATCGAATCGTAGAAGTAGAACATATTTTTTGACAGACAATAAAAATCCGATCTAAAAAAATGTATAAAAATAATTAATATTTGTTCGTTGTTGGAAAAAGATTATCCATCATTAAATCATACTATTCCGATAGGAGTGAAAACGTTTTCACAATCTTGGTTTGAAAACTGGAAGAAATTTCTGTATAACTGTAGGAAAGAAAGGACAGGAACATGAATTTTAATACACAACTATTACACGGAAAATCGGTGGGAGCGTATTCCTTTGGAGCAACCTTACCATCCATCAGTCAGGTGAGTGCTTATACCTACGAGACATCAGAACAATTGGAAAAGGTCTGTCAGAACAGGGCAGCAGGTTTTGCCTATACCAGAATCGGAAATCCGACGGTGGCAGCGTTTGAACGGCGCATCTGTGAGATGGAAGGCGGCTTTTCAGCAACAGCTTGTGCATCGGGTTTAAGTGCAGTGGTATTTTCTTTATTAAATATTTTACAGAGTGGAGATGAGATCATTGCCAGCAGCGGAGTGTTTGGCGGAACGATCGACGTATTCCGGGATCTGCAGAATTTTGGTATTCAGGTGCATTACATCCCTTATCTGTCAGAAGAAAATATTACTCCGTTATTGAATGACAAGACGAGAGCCGTGTTTGGTGAAGTCATCAGCAATCCGGGACTGGATGTAATAGATGTGTCAGCGGTAGCCGCTTTTGTACATACGCATCAGGTTCCTTTGATTTTAGACAGCACGACAGCGACACCGTTGCTGATCCGGCCATTAAAACTGGGAGCGGATGTTGTGGTTCATTCCAGTTCAAAATACATCAACGGAAGCGGCAATTCCATCGGTGGTGTGATCGTGGATGGTGGAAAATTCCGATGGAATCCTCAGCGTTATCCGGTGCTGGCAGAGTACAAAAGTTCGGTCCGGCAGCGTATACCGCACGGTTGAAAAATGATACGTTACGAAATTTTGGTTCCTGTATGGCTCCGATGAATGCTTATCTGAATACCGTAGGTCTGGAGACTATGGGACTTCGGGTACAGAAGGAATGTGAAAACGCATACGCGCTGGTAAAAGCGTTAGAACAGCTGCCAGATGTAACTGTTAATTATCCACTGCTTGAGACTTCTCCTTATCAGAAGCTGGCAACAGAGCAGCTTGGCGGTTATGGCGGTGCGATCTTAAGTCTTCGGGTTGGCAGCAAGGAACGGGCATATCGTCTGATGAATCATTTGAAATTTGCACATATTGCGACAAATATCGGAGATCTGCGGACGCTGGTTATTCATCCGGCTTCTACGATCTACATTCACAGTACCGAAGAAATGATGCATGCCGCAGGTGTATACGATGATCTGATCCGTGTCAGTGTCGGAATTGAAGACGCGGAAGATCTGATCGCAGATTTTACCGAAGCAATCGCACATGCGGATGAAGAAGCAGAGTAACAATCGATATAAGAAACGGATATTTTACAAAAACGATTGTGCAGAGAACTCTGAACAGATAGTATAGAAAATGACAAAAGAAAAACGGTTCGACTTGAATAAAAAGGAGAAATGTCATGGCAGTTGATTACGCAACCTTAAAAAAAGGCGGTTTTATGCGCCAGAAACAGAAAAATAATTTTTCCCTGAGAATCCGTGTCGTTGGCGGAACCCTGACGGCAAAACAGCTGGCAGTGGTTTCAGAAGTTGCAGAGATTTACGGAAAAGGATATGTACATCTCACCTCCCGTCAGGGTGTGGAGATTCCATTTATCAAATTAGAGCAGATTGACGAAGTAAAAGACGCACTGGCAAAAGGTGGCGTTGTTCCGGGTGTCTGCGGACCGCGTGTCCGTACCGTAACAGCGTGTCAGGGCGCTGCGGTCTGTCCGAGCGGATGTATCGATACCTACGCGCTGGCACAGGAGCTGGATGCGAGATATTTTGGTCACGATCTGCCGCATAAATTCAAATTCGGTGTTACCGGATGTCAGAACAACTGCTTAAAAGCAGAAGAAAACGATGTGGGAATCAAAGGTGCGATTCGCGTAAACTGGATTCCGGATGCATGTATTCAGTGTGGCGTCTGTGTGAAAGCCTGTCGTACTGAGGCAATTACGTTAGAGGACGGCAAGATTACGGTAGATGAATCCAAATGTAATTATTGTGGACGATGTACAAAATCATGTCCGACCAGTGCATACGAGGAGACACACGGATATATCGTATCTTTCGGTGGAACCTTCGGAAATCACGTCCATAAAGGAAATGTGATCATTCCGTTTATCGAAGATCATGACAAATTAATGAAAGTCTGTGACGCAGCCATCGATTTCTTCGCAGACCATGCAAATGCAGGGGAGCGTTTTAAATTCACCATTGACCGCGTCGGCGCAGACAAATTTGAACAGGCAATCAGGGAGGCATATGAAAATGAGTGAGATACAGTTTGATGATCAGGTAGATATCACAGATGTGGTATGCCCGGTAACATTTGTAAAAGCAAAAGTAGCATTAGAGGAACTGGACGACGGAGAAATTCTTGCAGTCCGCATGAATGACGGCGAGCCGGTGCAGAATGTGCCACGCAGCATCAAAGAGGAAGGACATCAGATCCTGAAATTGCTGGATAACGAAGATGGCACTTATACACTTTTTGTGAAAAAAGTGGAGGAGTAAGAAAATGGCAGAACGAATCAGTCAGGATAATTTTGATACAAAGATTTTGCAG
>ENA-OPYX01000834-OPYX01000834.1-human-gut-metagenome-genome-assembly--contig:-NODE-834-length-17685-cov-2.444470_pt1 | contig 17685 bp, 16 predicted proteins | sample MGYA00242639_ERZ504486 | MGnify/ENA primary metagenome ERZ504486 (study PRJEB26092, sample SAMD00036296) | human gut metagenome | host: Homo sapiens | study: EMG produced TPA metagenomics assembly of... | reverse complement strand
TCTCCAAGATCCATCAGAGACTGGGTGCTACAATCATCTATGTAACACATGACCAGACAGAGGCTATGACACTTGGTACCAGAATCGTTGTTATGAAAGACGGTGTTGTTCAGCAGGTAGATACACCTCAGAACCTGTATCAGAAACCAGGCAACCTGTTCGTAGCTGGATTCATGGGATCCCCGCAGATGAACTTCCTGGATGCAGAAATCAAAGAAAAAGGTTCCGATCTTGTTGCAGTAATCGGCAAAGACGAACTTGTTATCCCGGCTGCCAAAGCAAAGCTCTTAAAGATGGCGGCTATGTTGGAAAAACAGTTGTTATGGGTATCCGTCCGGAAGATGTTGCAGACAGAGCTGACGGTTCCATGTCTTCTACTGTTAAAGTATACGAGCTTCTTGGTGCAGAAGTATTCCTGTACTTCGATGTAAACGGAACTCAGATTACAGCTCGTGTTGATCCTGGCACAAAAGCAAAAACAGGTGATCCGGTTAAATTTGATTTCAACATGGAGAAAACTCATTTCTTCGACAAAGATACCGAACTGGTTATCACAAACTAAGATTCAATCAAAAATATCAGACCCGGGGCAATTTACCCCGGGTCTTTTTTTCAGAAAACTATTTTCAGAAAGGATGGTTCAATGTCAGTACAGAGAACACTACAAAAATTATATGGATGACTGGAAACGCATCAGTCATTTCGATTTCTGTCTTCTTTCAGGAAGATAATTCCATTTGGTCACCACCTGGTTCCGCCGCCTTCCAGCAGAATCCAAACTGGAAGAATTCCGAAACAGCACTGCTCTTTGTCTGTCAAATGCCACCTGCTGTCTCTACAAAATAACAGAAAAAAATGAACAGCTTCTTCTCATTGTGTGGGGAAGCGAAGATTCTGTTTCCACGATTGGCGAACTGGCTGTCTGCCAGATTGAGAGTATCCTGGAAAGTTATGCCGAAAAAAATGACAAAAATGCCTTTATGCAGAAACTGCTCCTTGGAGATTATACAGATGTAGAGGCCTTTAACCGGGCACGCAAACTTCATATTTCTTCCAGTGCAAGGAGAGCTGTCTTTCTCGTTGAAACCCGTCAGTCCAAGGATGAACACGCCTTGGCTACCATCAAAAATATATTTTCTGCACGCACGCATGATTTCATCACTTCTATCGATAATCGTGGCATTATCATCGTCCGTGAACTGACATCTGCAGAAACATATGACGATCTGGAAAATATTGCACATATGCTTGTAGATATGTTGGGCACAGAAGCCATGACACAGGCCTGGGTTGCTTACAGCAACACGGCAAATGACCTGAAAGATCTTTCCAATGCATACAAAGAAGCACGCACCGCTCTTGAGATTGGTAAAATTTTTCTATGCCGAACGCAATGTCTTCGGATATCGCACTCTCGGTATTGGACGACTGCTCTACCAGCTTCCGGTTTCCATCTGTGAAATGTTCATCCAGGAAATTTTCGGAGATGAATCACTGGATTCCATCGACGGAGAGACACTGGCGATCATCCGTACTTTCTTTGAGAATAATCTGAATCTGTCGGAGACATCCAGACAGTTGTATGTGCATAGGAATACGCTTGTGTATCGTTTTGAAAAGATACAGAAACGGTTTGGACTTGATCTCCGTACCTTCGAAGATGCTATGACCTTTAAGCTTGCCATGCTTGTGTCCCGGTATCTGCGATATCAGAACAGAACCTGAGGGGGAGTCATTTTTATTTCAGGAGCATCAGGTGTTCAGGTGGAAGATAGAGATATTTCGGCAGGTTCTTATCATGCTCGTCCGTAAAACTTTTTTAGGGCGCATCCACCAGAGAACTGCCCCGTCTTCCATTCCCGGACTTTTCACCAGATACTGATGTTCAAAGGTTGTCTCCACATACTCTGCCGCTTCAAATACCAGACAGTTTTCTCCCGCCTTCTCTGACGGACGAATCCAGTGACCGCGGATTGCGATATGTGTCATATCCAGTTCCACCTTCTGCTCTGTACGAAGAGATATTCCCCAGTCCAGAGCAAATACCTGATATTCTCCCATACGTTCAATTCTCGAACTGTTTTTGCAGCCGGTCAGTCTTGCTGCTTCCAGAAGCTGTGGCTGTTCAAATAATTTTCTTGTATCACCAAATATCAGTGTCTTGCCATCTTTTAGAAGCATCAGCTCATTGCAAAATCTGAAAGCCTCATCTCGACTATGTGTGACCATCAGCATATCTCCCTGATACTGTTTTAGAAATTCCTGCATATCTTTTTGCAGTACATCCTTCAAATATCCATCCAGTGCAGAAAAAGGTTCATCCAGAAGGATCGCTTCCGGCTCACCGATCATCATTCTTGCCAGAGCAACTCTCTGCTGCTGTCCACCGGAAAGTTGTGATGGATAACGGTTTTCCAGTCCCTCCAACTGATATCTTTTCATAAAATCTCTGGCTTTTTCTTCTCTCTGTCCCTTCTCACCACGATAACCGCACAGAATATTATCTTTTACTGTCATTGTCGGAAACAATGCATAATTCTGAAACAGGTACCCAATCCGACGCTCCTGCGGCTTCAGATTGATTTTCTTTTCTGAGTCAAAAACTGTTCTTCCATTGATTACGATTTTGCCTCTGTCCGGCGTCTCAATTCCTGCGATACAACGAAGTGTCATACTCTTTCCACTTCCAGATGCACCGAGGATTCCAGTTGCTGATGTATTGCTCTCAAACACTGACTTGAGCGAAAAGCCTTTAAAATTCTTTTCTATATTTACCTGTATTGCCATCAGATCCACCTTCTACTCTTCATGCCCCGCCCTGAGACAATATTGATCAGTGCCACGATCACAAACGAGATCACTACGATTACCACAACCCAGAACCCGGCTATATCATAATTTCCAGCCGAAGTTTCTGCTGCAATTGCAACGGACACTGTACGAGTCTTACCAAGAATGTTTCCTGCAAGCATGGAAGTCGCTCCATACTCACCAATTGCTCTTGCAAATGCCAGAACAGTTCCAGATGCAATTCCCGGCGCAGCCGCCGGAACGATCACTTTCCAGAAAATTCTGCGATCACTCATTCCCAGTGTCTGTCCTGCATAGATCAGATTCACATCCACCTGTTCAAAAGCAGCCCTTGCATTTCGGTACATCAGTGGAAATGCAATCACTGCAGCAGCGATCACGCAGCCTTTCCATGTCTGTACCACTTTAAAATCAAAATTCTCCATGAGAAATTTTCCGAAAGGTCTCCTGAGACTGAAGATCAACAGCAAAAAGAAACCAGCAACTGTCGGCGGAAGCACCAGTGGCATAGTCAGGATCCCATCCCATATTGCTCTCGATACCGGCTTCATCTTCATAATCTTACGTGCACAGAAAATCCCCAGAAAAAAGGCAATTATCGTAGCCACTGCTCCGGTCTTTAAAGAAATCCACAATGGACTCCAGTTTATTTCCTGTAAAAATTCCATTCTTTTCTTTCCTTTTGTATGTACAAAAAGGGGCTGACATATATGCCGCCCCTTTTATATGTAATCGATAATTATTTAGCTTCTTCTGCAGTATCTGTTTCTTCGGTTTTGTCTTCCTTTGCATCTTCTGCAGTTTCTTCTTTCTTATCATCTGCTTTATATGCGGCAAACCCATACTCTTCAAATACTTTCATGGCATCATCCGTCTGCAGGTACTCAAGAAATGCATCTGCAGCAGCTGCTTCTTCGTCAGATGCCTCTGCGTCTACAGTAAGTCCCACCGGATAAAGAACCGGTGTTTCCAGAGAACCTTCCGGAGCTTCTGCGATAACATCTACTTTGTCTGCAACGGATGTAGCATCTGTTGCATAAACGATACCGATTTCGTTACTTCCCTCGCTGACAGATGCAAGCACATCTGTTACATTCTTGCCTTCATTGATCTCCATCTTGTTAACATCGTCTTCGATGCCAAGGTTTTTGAAGATTTCACGGGAATACTGTCCAACCGGTACATCCTCGCCCGCAAGTGCAATGTTCTTCGCATCTGTGATATTTTCGAAACCTGTGACTTTTGTTTCGCCATCCTTTGGTTTGATCAGAACAACTTTGTTCTCCAGGAGATCTACCACAGAGTCTTTCTTGGCCAGTTCCTCATCTACCAGCGCATCCATCTGTTTGGTTGCTGCTGAAAAGAAGATATCACATCTGGAACCTTCTTCGATCTGTGTCTGTAATGTACCTGAACTGTCTGCATTGAAAAGGATATTAACATCCGGATACTCTTCATTAAAATCTTTCTGGATCTCATCCATTGCATTTGCAAGGCTTGCTGCAATAAATACATACAGATCACCACTTGCATCCTCTGTTGTTGCAGCCTGTACACTTCCTGCACTCATTCCTGCTGCCATAACGCCAGCCAGCATTACAGTTAATATTTTTTTCTTCATGAATATATCTCCCTTCTTTTCTCTCAAATGTTGTTCAATATTCATGCTAATATTTTAACTGTAATAAAAATTCAAATCAATTTAACAGCTGCAATTTGCAATAGAAATTTTTTATAGAACCTCAAAATATTTTAGTAGTTCCAGTCATCACTGCCACTGTCATAGGAATCTGAATCATTTCCCTCATCAACATAATCATCGCTTCCGTCATCATAGTCGTCACTGTCATCATAGCTGCTGCCATCATCATAACCACTGTTATCCGAAGAACTACTGTCATAACTACTGTCATCACTGCTGTCGTCACTGCTGTTGTCATAGCTACTACTGTCCGAAGAGCCACTGTCATAACTACTGTCATCGCTGCTGTCATCACTACTGTAAGTTTCTGTATCACTGTCATCGGATTCATCAGAGGATGCTGTCTGCTGTGAGTTGCCCTTTGTATCTTTTTCAGACTTGTCTGCAAGACTTGTGTATGTAAGATATGCTGTGGAGCTTTCTTCATCATAAGCAAGAGATGCTTTTTCCATATCACCGAGATCAATGCTGTAAATCTGGTAAACATCTCCTTTTGCAGTAACGATCTTCATATCATATACAGTTATAGTTGTTGTATCTGTTGATTCATCTGTACTATCTGAAGAAACAGCTGTGTCATCCGGAGTATAGAACATCTGTACCTGTTCAGATGCTTTTACAGAAGCTTCTGCCGGAATCAGGTTCTTGCCCCAGTCATCCCCACCTGAAGTCATCAGATAGATTTCTCTGATATCATCCTCCAGCTTATTGGTCATATAAATATATTTCGCCTGAGAAGTTTTAACTCCAATCACTCTCGGAGCCGGTGTGGATGTCGGTACCGGTGTTACTGTTACCGGAACTTCTGTCGGTGTCGGTGTTGCTGCCGGAGTCGGTGTCACTTCAACAACCGGTTTTGAAGAACCACATCCTGTAAAGGTAAGTATCATTGTCATGCCAAGTACGAGCATTATATGTTTTGCTTTCATTATTTACCATCCTCTCCGGTCTGAAGACCGTTCTATTTCATTTTTTATTTTCTATAGTTCTTTTTATTATCCCATGTATGCTCTTAAAAGTCAAATCAGTGTTCATAAGTCAATATTCCGCGAGGTGTTTTGTCATATATATGACAAAATCCCGAGACATACGGGTCAAAATGCCATCACCGTAGGTGATTTAAAATGCATTTTGGCCAAGTGCTGTGAACGGAATGAACAGCAACTAAATCAGGCTGCCATAACAATATTTTACAGCAGCCTGGTCAGAATTTGATTCATTTCTATATTCAATTATCCAAGGAAATTTTTCCTACAAAATAGCCCAGCACAAGAACACCAAGTACGATACGATACCAGCCAAAAGCCTTGAAATCATGTTTCTTAATATATCCCATCAGGAATTTGATGGCGATAATAGAAACAAAAAATGCAACCACAACACCGGTGACCAGTGTAAGAACCTCTGCCGGAGTGAATGTGAAGCCGAATTTTACCAGTTTCAGCAGACTCGCTCCGAACATAACCGGAATTGCCAGAAAAAAAGGTAAATTCTGCTGCAACCGTTCTTGAAGTACCAACAAGGATACCTCCAATAATCGTGGAACCGGAACGGGATGTTCCCGGAATAACAGATAATACCTGAAAAATACCAATCTTGAATGCCGTGGCAAAACTCAGATCTTCAAGAGATGTACAGATTGGTTTTCTTCGTTTATTGTAATTTTCTACAATGATAAAAATCACACCATAAACGATAAGTGCAATTGCAACAACCACATAGTTGTTAAATTTCTCTTCGATAAAATCATTGAATGGAAGCGCGATCACGATAGTCGGGATGCATGCCACTATAATCTTAAACCACAAAATCCATTTATCTTTATCACAGAACTTCTCCACAAAAGTCAGCACAATGCGAGAAAACGGATTCTTACGTGCAATCTGTGCTTTTTTCTTCTTGGGTATCTGTCGTATGTAAAATGGCCACAGCTTACTCCAATACAGGACAACAACCGCAAGGATCGCACCCAGCTGAATGACTACCAGAAAAAAATCCTTAAATTCTGTGGTCATATCCATCTTGATAAACTCATCTACAAGGATCATATGACCGGTACTGCTGATTGGAAGCCACTCAGTAATACCCTCTACGATGCCGAGGATCACAACTTTTATAAACTCCAAAACACTCATGTTTCTTTTCCTCTCTGTTTTATTTTTCATGTATCAGTATATTACAGTTTCGGTGGTTCGTAAACCTTTCCATACATTTTAATTCAAAGTTTAAGTTTTGGTTAACTTTTCTTTTCTGCAACATACAAGACCGGAGAAACTTCTGCGGCTTCTCCGGTCAGTAAATCATTTTTATTCGATTATCTGCTTGCGATCGTTGCAATATCGATCAGTGTCAGATTGTGAAGATCTGTATTCTCAAGACTGGTTACAAGTGCCTCTGCGGTGTCCAGACTGGTAAGGACATTAACGCCTGTCTCAATCGCATTTCGACGAATCACGAAACCGTCTTTCTGATGTTCCACACCCTGTGGAGGTGTATCAATAACAACATCGATCTTATGTCCCAGAATAAGGTCCATAAGGTTCGGCGCCGGCTGTTCCAGTTTGTTAGTACGGATTGCCTTGATTCCATTTTCTTTGAGGACTCTTGCTGTGCCTCTTGTTGCATAGATACGGTATCCAAGTGCCTCAAAACGCCTTGCGATCGGAACAACTTCCTGCTGATCTTCATCTTTGACAGTGATGATCATGTTCTTATACTTCGGAAGTTTGATTCCGGCTCCGATAAATGCTTTGTACAGAGCTTCGTTGAAGTTCTCTGCAATACCAAGACATTCACCTGTGGACTTCATCTCTGGTCCAAGGCTGATATCAGCGCCACGGATCTTCTCGAAGGAGAATACCGGCATCTTAATCGCGATATGTTTTGCTTCCGGCTGAAGCCCTGGCGTATATCCCATATCTTTGAGTTTGTATCCAAGGATCACTTTCGTTGCTAACGGTACGATCGGGATTCCGGTTACCTTACTGATGTATGGTACTGTACGGCTGGAACGCGGATTTACTTCGATAACATATACTTCTTCGCCACATACAATAAACTGAATATTGATCATACCAACTACATGAAGTGCTTTTGCAAGACGACGTGTATACTCAGCAATTGTATCTTTTGCTCTCTGGCTGATCGTCTGTGCCGGATATACGGAAATACTGTCTCCGGAATGGATACCAGCACGTTCAATATGCTCCATGATACCAGGAATCAGGATATCCTCTCCATCACAAACTGCATCGACTTCGATTTCTTTACCCATCAGGTATTTGTCAACCAGAATCGGATGTTCCTGTGCAATCTGATTGATGATTCCGATATATTCCTCTACATCCTCGTCACTGACTGCAATACGCATGCCCTGTCCACCAAGAACATAGGAAGGACGAACAAGTACCGGATATCCTAACTCGTTGGCAGCCTTTTTAGCTTCCTCTGCTGTGAATACAGTCTGTCCCTTCGGTCTCGGGATCTCACATTTTTCAAGGATCTCATCAAAGAGCTCACGGTCCTCTGCAGCATCAACATCTTCTGCAGATGTTCCAAGGATCTTGACTCCCATCTTCATCAGTGCTTCTGTAAGCTTGATGGCAGTCTGTCCACCGAACTGCACAACTGCTCCGTCCGGTTTTTCAATATTTACGATGTTCTCCACATCTTCCGGTGTCAATGGCTCGAAATACAGCTTATCTGCAATATCAAAGTCTGTGCTGACAGTTTCCGGGTTATTGTTTACAATAATTGTCTCATAGCCTTCTTTTTTGAATGCCCATGTACAATGTACAGAACAGAAGTCAAATTCGATACCCTGTCCGATACGGATCGGTCCAGAACCAAGAACAAGAACTTTTTTTCTTATCATGGGCAGCAACTGCTTCATTTTCTGTATCCGGACCGCCATACACAGAATAGTAATATGGTGTTGCGGCAGCAAACTCAGCTGCACAGGTATCTACCATCTTGTAAGCTGCTGTGATCTTATAACCCTGACGGAGAGCTTTGATATCTGCTTCTGTTCTTCCGCAAAGATTTGCGATCACATAATCCGGGAATTTCCATGCGTTTTGCTTCAAGAAGAAGTTCTTCTGTAAGCGGCTGTGTTTTCAGAGCCTGTTCCATCTCTACCAGAATTGCAATCTTGTCAATAAACCATCTGTCGATCTTTGTTATTCTGTGGATATATTCTTTGGAAATATCTCTTCGGATTGCCTCCGCAATCTTCCAGATACGACGGTCATCTACAACTGCCAGTTCTTCAATCAGTTCATCCTCATCCAGGCCTGTGAAGTCATAGGACATCAGGCTGTCTACATGCTGCTCCAGAGAACGGATAGCTTTCATAAGTGCACCTTCGAAATTATGGCAGATACTCATAACCTCACCGGTAGCTTTCATCTGAGTAGTCAGTGTTCTCTTGGCAGTGATGAATTTATCAAATGGAAGTCTCGGAATTTTAACTACACAATAGTCAAGCATTGGCTCGAAACTTGCATATGTTTTTCCTGTAATGGCATTCGGGATTTCATCCAGTGTATATCCAAGCGCAATCTTCGCTGCAACTTTGGCAATCGGATAACCGGTAGCTTTACTTGCCAGCGCAGAAGAACGGCTTACACGAGGATTTACTTCGATAACACAGTATTCGAAGCTTTCCGGATGCAGCGCATACTGTACGTTACATCCACCTGTGATACCAAGTTCTGTGATGATATTCAGTGCTGATGTACGAAGCATCTGATATTCTTTGTCACCCAGTGTCTGAGACGGAGCAACTACGATAGAGTCACCTGTATGTACACCAACCGGGTCAATGTTTTCCATGTTGCAGACAGTAATACAGTTTCCTGCACTGTCACGCATTACTTCGTATTCGATTTCTTTCCATCCCGCGATACAACGTTCTACAAGAACTTCTCCTACACGGGAAAGTCTGAGACCATTCTCGAGGATTTCTCTCAGTTCGTATTCGTTATTAGCGATACCACCGCCACTTCCACCAAGTGTGTAAGCCGGACGGAGAACGACCGGATATCCTATCTTTTTAGTAAAAGCCACACCATCTTCTACTGTTGTTACGACTTTAGAAGCAGCAACCGGCTCACCGATTTTTTCCATGGTGTCTTTGAATTCCTGACGGTCTTCAGCCTTCTTGATCGTCTCTGCTGTGGTACCGATCAGACGCACATTATGTTCTTTAAGAAAACCTTTTTCTTCCAGTTCCATTGCAAGGTTCAGACCTGCCTGGCCACCCAGTGTCGGCAGTACGCTGTCCGGTTTTTCTTTAAGGATCAGCTGCTCTACAACCTCTACAGTAAGAGGCTCAATATAAACTTTATCTGCAATGTCTTTGTCTGTCATGATCGTAGCAGGGTTGGAGTTCAGAAGAACAACCTCCATGCCTTCTTCTTTCAGAGAACGGCATGCCTGTGTACCAGCGTAGTCAAACTCTGCTGCCTGGCCGATGATAATCGGACCGGATCCAATTACAAGAACTTTATGTATATCTTTATTTCTCGGCATGATCTGTTCCTCCCATCATTTCCATAAATCTGTCAAACAGGTAGCTGGAGTCCTGCGGTCCAGGGCAGGCTTCCGGATGGAACTGTACCGTGAAGATGTTTTTGCCTTCATAAGCCATTCCTTCGTTTGTACCATCGTTTACATTGACAAATGCAGGTTTTGCAATACCTTTTTTCTCAAGGGCTTCCGCATCAACCACGTATCCATGGTTCTGAGATGAAATATAAACACGTCCTGTTGCAAGATCCTTAACCGGATGATTGCCTCCTCTGTGTCCGTATTTCATTTTATGTGTATCACCGCCTGTAGCAAGTGCCATCAGCTGATGTCCGAGGCAAATTGCAAAAATTGGTACATCTGACGCATAAAGTTTGCGGATTTCTTCTATAATAGTAGTGCATTCCTTCGGGTCTCCAGGTCCGTTGCTGAGCATGATTCCATCCGGATGGTCTGCAAGGATTTCTTCAGCAGATGTAAGTGCCGGATAAATCGTTACCTGACAGCCTCTTTCATTCAGAGAACGTGCAATATTGCGTTTTGCACCAAAATCCATAAGAGCAACCTTCGGTCCGTTTCCTTTCAGTACTTCCTTCTCACTGCATGTAACTTTTTCAACTACTTTTCCAGTTGTATATGCTTTTAAACGGGGGATTATTTCATCTAAATCATAATTTTCGTTGACTGTGATCATACCATTCATGGTACCTTTTTCACGAAGAATTTTTGTGAGAGCACGAGTATCAATACCGGCAATACCAGGTATATCATGCTTTTCAAGAAAATGCTGAATCGTATCCACGCTTCTGAAGTTACTTGGGATACGGGATAATTCACGAACAATAAAACCATCGATCCAAGGTTTCCTGGATTCCTGGTCCTCATAACAGATTCCGTAATTTCCAATCAAAGGATAAGTCATGCAGACAGCCTGTCCTGCATACGATGGGTCAGTCATTACTTCGAGATATCCGGTCATGGATGTGTTAAAAACGATCTCACTAATGACTTCTCTTGTTGAACCAATACTGGTTCCTTTGAACACATGGCCATCTTCTAATATCAGAAATGCTTTCATATAATCTCCCTTTCTGTTTTTTATCTAAATCTTCAAGATTGTATCATAAGCGTTTACCTTTTTTTCAACAGGTTAAAGTGCTAAAAATAATTAAGTTGTTCTAAAAAACTTTGTTTTGGCAAATTGTCTAAGTTGAAAATATAATTTAAAAAAATTTCAAATTCTATGTTGACATTTCTTTTTCTATGAGGTATGATAATTAGGCAGTCAGCGAGACTGACTGATTTATAGTGAAATGCAGGAGTGGCGGAATTGGCAGACGCGCAGGCTTCAGGTGCCTGTGGTCGCAAGATCGTGTGGGTTCAAGTCCCATCTCCTGCATTCTTTTTTATTTCAAGTGCATATCACCCCCTGCTACTTTTCTTTTCAATTGGATTTAAAAGCATGGATTTCTGAAATGAATTAAGAAAATAGACGGCATAGATGCCATGAAATTATAGAAAATCTGCTTTGCATTTATAGTACCATTTGTTCTTCTCTTTTTCAATAGACATTACAAAAAATTAATTAATACTTCTCACTTCGCTCTATTCCTGTTTTCTCTCCCGACCCCCGCCACACTACCCACAATAAAGTCCGGTGAAATTGAAATAAAAACAAAAAACTCCAGTAAGGGAAGAACTGCCTGTGATTATCCTCTGTATCTGATCTCGCCTGAAGAACTTCGTAAAGATATCGGATTATACACGATTTTGCGTTGATACAGAAAATGCTGCTGTCTGAGCGCAGCGAGTTCAGCTCTTTTCTGTATCGCCCTTAGCAAAATTCTTGTATATCCTGATATCTCAGAAGTTCTGAACTGAGACAAGTACAGAGGATAACTCACAGAGAAAATTCATCCCTCTCTGGAGTTCAATCATTTTACTTCCCGTCACCGGGAATTCTTTATACATTATGATCCATATATAAACGCCCTGATACTGAACGGCACATCCTTATATTCCGGCCAGATCACGCCAAAGAACACAAAAATTGCCAGTACAGCCAGTGCCACACAGATTGCAGCATAAATCTTCTTACGCAGGCTCTCTTTCTTAATCTGCACATCAAAAAGATTTCCATATCCCATTACCATGAAATACGTAAGCGGCACGATCATTGGAAGACTGTAACGTCCCTGTGGCTGATAATCCGATGCATAAGAATAATATGCATTCAATATATTCGGAATGATCATCGCAGCCAGCATGCACCAGTTGAAAATCCCCTTTACACTCCACTGTTTTTTTCACACGGATTGCAAAAGTCTTCACCGGATGCAGGAATATCAGAAGAAATCCCGCTTTAATAAAGTCCAGATAATTGTTGATCAGCCATTTCGGCATAAACACATCCATATTTCCAAAACGACCGACAAAGCTTCCACTGACAAGCTCTACCCAGGAAAATCCGTCTTCCTGCGGGAAACCGTAATTCAACATATCCAGTAAAGAATATCCAGCCATCTGCGGTGTACGTCTATTGGATGGCTTGTAATTCTTTTTCGCATATTTTTCCGCACAGATCGTTGATGCATTCATACCAATAAAATCTCCGTCATAGAGAATTGCATTTCGAATGAACCACCATGCAGCCAACAGCAGAACGATCACACAGACAAGAAGTCCCTTTTTCACAAAATCCGTATACTTTCCTTTCTTTTTCGCCTCCATAAACAGAGTTATCCCAAAGAAAAAGATGCTGCAGAGAATAAATCCGTACGCATTGTAATAGGACAATGCACATGCTGCCACACCCAATGCCAGGATCACACAGTTTTTGTATATCCATCCCTCATCCAGATACCGCACCCATGCATACACGATCACTGCCGTTGAGAATACCGCCAGTGCATCACAGTTAACATAAGTGAATACAAACAAAGAACCTGGCAGCAGTCCTACAAAAGCCGCAGCTATCCATGCTTTTCTACGGTCAAAACAACCGTTTTCCCATATCAAGTACCAGCCAAACTGTTCCAAGTCCAAACAGAATGTTTACAAATCTGGCTGCGAGAAGCAACGCAAACGGTGCTGTCGTCACAAGGCTTACTGCTTTCATAAAAAACAGCTGCGATCATATAAGACAGAATCGGAGAAAATGCATAAGAAATTCCCCATACAACATTTCGTACCGACGGGTCATCCCCTACCGGAAGTGAACCATGCTTATAAATATAATCCGCAATCTGATAGCGCATCTGCTCATCCGGCCCGGCACCCATAGGCTGTACACGTGCCCACATCAGATAAAACAACCAGCAGAAACAGGAAAAAAAAGGATTTCCACAGTTGTCTCTGCACTTATTTTCTTACGTTTCAACTTACCTTCCTCCATCAAAACTCAAACTCTCTGATCTTTTCCGCAATATAATCCACATCATCCATTGAAAGATCATAGAACATCGGAAGCCTCAAAAGGCGTTCGCTTTCTTTCGTTGTATAAACATCTTTTCCATGAAACCTTCCAAACTTCTCACCTGCCGGAGAACTATGCAATGGAACATAATGAAAAGCCGGTGCAATTCCATTTTCACGGAGATAAGCAATCAGTCTTGTACGTACAGCAATATCTTTCACCTTAATGTAATACATATGTGCATTGTGTACACATCCCTCCGGAACGACCGGTCTCTGAATCTTTCCCTGTTTTTCCAGATCTTCCAGTCTCTCATGATATCCATCATAAACCTGATGACGTTTCCTGTTGATCTTATCACACTCTTCCAGCTGTGCATACAGATATGCCGCATTCATCTCGCTCGGAAGATAGGATGATCCATAATCAATCCATCGATATTTATCAATCTGTCCTCGGAAAAATTTACTTCTGTCCGTTCCCTTTTCACGCAGGATCTCAGCTTTTTCCTGATATTCATTCTTCTGGAATACCAGAGCACCACCTTCACCCATAGTGAAATTTTTTGTCTCATGGAAACTGTAACAGCCAAAGTCACCAATCGTACCAAGTGCCTTTCCATGATAATAAGCATCCACTCCCTGTGCTGCATCCTCAACAACTTTCAGGTTATGTCTGCGTGCAATCTCCATAATTTTATTCATCTCACAGCCAACACCGGCATAATGGACCGGAACGATTGCTCTGGTCTTCTCTGTGATCGCATCTTCGATAAGATTTTCATCTATATTCATCGTATCCGGACGGATATCAACGAATACGATCTTTGCACCTCGAAGTACAAAAGCATCCGCAGTGGAAACAAATGTATACGATGGCATGATGACCTCATCCCCTGGCTGGATATCACTCAGGAATGCCGCCATCTCCAATGCATGCGTACAGGATGTTGTCAGGAAAACCTGATTTACCTGGAAACGTTCTTTCATCCATGCTGAACAAAGCTTCGTATATTTTCCATCACCACAGAGCATGCCCTGAGCTACTGCATCCTGAATATACTTTAATTCATTACCGACAAGTGCCGGTCTGTTAAAATAAATCATCTGACTCCTCTACTTTTCTTTATAAAGAATACTTGGGTATCTTATTCTGAAAAACAATTTCTTCTCCATCCGGATCCGTCATACTCATTTTCTCAAAAAAAATCTCTTGTTATCTCATCAAGTTCTTCTCGGCTGCCTGCCTCTATATAATACAGTGCAAGATACGGGTTCGGACCGTATGCTACAACTTCTTCTCCTGCCTCATAGAAAATCCACGGTTTTACAACCGCTTTATCTTCCGCGAGTTCATATGCAGCCTGTTGTTCCTGAATCTGTTTCAGTCTCCCATGAAAATACAAAACAGCTCCATGCATCAATGGTTTACGGATATCCTGCGCTTCCAACATCTTTGTAACATACTCGTTATCGTAAACATAATTCAACAAAAGTTCTTCCATGTTAAAGCAATATACCATATCAGTCAGCTCATGCTCATAGCCAAAGAAACGTGCAGCAATCTCACAGACCTGGATTCCCTCTCCTGCTTTCCAGAAAAACTGCATGGAAAGCGGTCCTTCCTTCTGTCCGGTATACTCAATATACGACTGCAGCAGGGAAACCGCCGGTTCTTCCACCTTATCGATCAGGCAGCTCGGATACACATTTCGTGTGCTCTCCGGAAGCTCTCCTTCCGCAAACTGTGTTTTCTCTCTGTCTGCAATACTGATGACTCTCACCGCTCCATCAGAAACCCAGGTCATCATATTAAATTCAAATCCATCATTATATTCTTCAATCAGAATTTCATCCAGATCTGTAAACTCTGCGGTTTTACGAACACTTCCTGCAAGCTGCTCCTGATCTTTAATGATGAAAATTCCTCTTGAACCATATTTATCCAGCGGTTTACTGATCAATGGATATTTAAGCCCTGCTGTTATTTCGGCAAGTTTATATTCATTCTGTTCTGCTGCCGGTACTTTCACAAATCCAGGCGTCGGAAGCCCCAGCTTCGAAAGCAGTTCCCGACAGGCTGATTTGTCTCTGTACCAGCAAAGCTGTTCCGGTTTCAGATAGCAGGGCAATCCCGCTTTCTCTGCAATTTTGACCATGCATTCCATGAGCAGATCCGAAAAAGAGGTTATGATTCCATCAACCTTTTCTTTCTGGCAAAGCTCTGCCACTGCATCAATATCCGTAACAGGAATCACGTAAGATGCATCTGCATACTGTCTTGCCGGTCCATCTGGGTAACCATCACAGACGATCGTTATAATGTCCCCGTTCTTTTGATTTTTTAACAAGCTGTACAAATTCGCCCAGTGTACCAAGTATCAGTAATCTGTGCTTCATTCTCCGGCTGCCTCCCATTCTTTGATCCGTTCTGCCATATATTGCATTTCTTCTTTTCCATAACGCTGGTCACATGGCAGAGGCAGTACATCTGCCGCCCACTGATATTCCAGACTGCTCTCTGTACATTCTTCGAGAATGTTTTTCCAGTAGGTCGGTACAAAAATCTTATGTTCTGCAAGCCAGCGTCTTAACTTAAGGCCCTCTTTATGATAATACGGATAAACAAATGGCCCCTCCGGTGTCACCCGGGTAAAAATAAATTCTGACGGAAGTGCCTCGGAAAGTATACGATAATTTTCCTCTCTCTTACGTCTTCCCGTCTCATAATCGATTGCTCCCAGCAGATTCTCTGTCAGCCTGGACATACGTCGAATCTCCATGCCTTCATACCGAGCTGCATTCTGAAGCATCTCCTGATAGTAGACGCCTGCATTTTCTTCGTACCGCCCAAGGATATGTCCCATTCTTTTATTGGAATGATCCACTGGCTTATCCATCGGAAGCACTGCATCTGTGGAAAGATATGCTCCATCACTGACTCCCCAGAATTTTCTGCAGGAATACAGGGTATCCACACCTTTCAGCGGTTTCTGAAAGAAAGCATGCGTATGATCCACAATGATATTTCCAAAAATCTTCTGATATGCCAGGATCTTCTCATCTGTCAGTTGACCGTAATAATTGACCAGATACAGACATTCACTTTCTCCCAGTTTTTTCCGGGGAAGCAAAACATTTAACTCCGCATCCAACTGATAACGGCTGATCCGGATTCCACGTTGCTCGCAGGCTTCCGTTACCGACTCGCATAAGAATACCGGCAGATATATTTTTGTATAACCGCGGCCTTCCAGAAGCCACCGAAGTGCTGTTCTTCCCAGATTTACTTTATAAAGATTCGGATAATACTCTTTACCTCCAAAATCTTCCAGCTCAAAATAGCCTCCGATTTCTTTTTTCATCAGTCCGTGTCCTCCCGGCGCACAACATAATGTGGCATTTTCTTTGCTTCGTTCAGAATATTCATCAGATAGATTCCCATGATCCCAATCGACAAAAGAATCAGTCCAAAAAATGCCAGCATCACCATCATCAGGGATGTCCAGCCTTCAACCGACACACCAAACGCAAAGTAACGCACAAGAAAATACACTGCCATGACCATGCTCACCAGAAAACTGGCAATTCCGATATTTCTCACCATAAGAAGCGGAAATGCTGTATGTGCGGTGATATCATAGATCAGATCCTTCACAAGACGTTTGAAAGAATAGCCGCTCTTTCCATAAACCCTTGCCGCATGCTGTACTGGTACGTTGATGATTCTGTTGGATGTCAGCACCAGAAGGTTTCCGATCTGAGGCAGGTATGTATTTGTCTTCACCATTGCATCTACAAGGAAGCGACGGATCAGACGGTAACTGGTGATCTGAAGATCCGGGTCTTTGCCGAGCATCTTAGAAGTTGCCCACACAGAAAATTTCGTTCCGAGTTTGCGGATAAATCCATGCTGTCTGCCTTCATAGCTCGCAATGATCGCATCAACATCATCGCGTTCTCTCATAACATTTATCATCTTCGGAAGTTCTTCCGGCTGATGCTGCAGGTCATCATCCATGGTTACAACAAAATCACCTTTCACATGTGCAAATCCACACAGAAGCGCCGGATGCTGTCCAAAATTTCTTGCCATCTGTATGATGCGAACTCTATTGTCCTTTGCACGAAGTTCCTGCATGACTTCAAAGGAACGGTCTTTGGAACCGTCATCCACAAGAATCAGTTCAAACTCTTCTTTTATTACTTCCCGGAATACTTTTTCCAGG
>ENA-OPYX01000833-OPYX01000833.1-human-gut-metagenome-genome-assembly--contig:-NODE-833-length-17685-cov-3.556271_pt1 | contig 17685 bp, 19 predicted proteins | sample MGYA00242639_ERZ504486 | MGnify/ENA primary metagenome ERZ504486 (study PRJEB26092, sample SAMD00036296) | human gut metagenome | host: Homo sapiens | study: EMG produced TPA metagenomics assembly of... | reverse complement strand
CGCGGCTCCGGTCACGGCTCCGGCTCTGAAGGCACGTTTGCAGCACATCTTGACACGATGCCTGGACCGACACTGCACGCCCGCGTGCAGCAGCCGGACGGCAGCTATGTCCGCCGGATGCCCGGTGCCGATGCCGTGGATTGTCAGGCACAGTTCTACGAGGAAGCCTATCAGGCCAACGTGCACTCCAGTCTGAAGTGAGATGCACTCGGATTTCACACAGATTTGACCGCAGCACGGTTTCTTCGACTGGATTTCGATGATACAATTTTATTGTAGAATGAAATCGCAGAAAGGGAGAATCCTATGGAAGATTTCTGGAAATCCGTGCAGACGATACAGGCAGAACGCGGGGCGGATTACCGCGCCTTCTCTTTGTTCAGTGCAACGCATTGGGCAGAATTGCTGGGAGCAGCGGCGGTCAGTTTTTCTCTGTGCGGTGATCTACTACCGCTGCAGGGAAGTGACCCGGCATCAGATCCTTCGCGCTGTGTTTGTCCTGATGCTGGCCGATGAGTTTATGAAGCAGACCGTCCTGCTGTACACCGGTCAATGGAACGTGACCTATCTGCCTCTCCACCTGTGCAGCATCAACATCTTTGTCTGCTGGTACGATGCCATACACCAGAGCCGTTGGAGCAAGGAAATCCTTTATGCGCTCTGTATTCCGGGAGCAGTGGTCGCAATGTTGAGCCCCTCATGGCAGCGGCTTCCGGTCTGGAACCTGCTGCATCTGCATTCCTATAGCATTCACGTTCTGCTGATCCTCTATCCGGTCCTTCTGCTTGCTGGCGGATTTCGCCCGCAGGTGCATCATATCCGCTGGGTACTGGCGTTTCTGTGTGCAATCGCAACGCCGATCTTTTTCCTGAATCGGCTGCTGAAAACAAACTTTTTCTTTCTCAATGATCCGCAGGGCAATGCGATTACTGCCTTTTTCGCCCACTGCTTTGGAGAACGTTTTTATCTACTGGGCTTTCTGCCGGTTCTTGCTGCAGTCCTGTTGCTTCTTTATCTGCCATGGTACAGGGCAGAGCGGCATCAACGTATGCTCTGTGCAAGAGATCAGGTTATAGCTTGAATGGCTCTGTGCATCAATTGAGTATCTTTCTTTTCTTCTTTCGTCCCGTCAAAGTCTGCTGCTTTGACGGGAATTTTTTATATCTGATTTTACAAAGGGTTTACACCGGAATGGTGGCTGTCACAGGACGGACGTGCTATGATAGAATTCGAATTTTTGAAGTGAAACGATATTTTTTGATTGACATAACAGAATCAAGAGGACAGATCATGCAGAAAAACTATGTGCAGGAAATTTTGAACATCATTCATGGCAATATACCTCAGGCTGAACTGGCCGAAAAACTGTCGGATTACCATGAAAAAGATCTGGCGGATGCTTTGGAAGCGCTCATGCCTGCAGAACGCAAGTCGCTTTATCCCATTTTGGGAGTAGACGAAGTGGCTGAGATCTTCGCCTACCCAAATCAGTGACAGCCTGATGGCGGCAGGACAGGTGTTCGGCGGAAGCCCGGTTTACATCCTGCGGCGTATCACCCTGCCGCTGATCCGGCAGGGCATCGCCACCGGCTGGATGATGACCTTCATCATCGCTTTCCGGGAACTGGTAACGGCAAGTCTGATCGCTCCGCCCAACACACTGGTGGTCTCCACCTTTATCGTGCGGGAATTTGAGCAGGGCAGCGTTTCGGTTGGCATGGCGATGGCGGTGCTGTGTGTGTTGTTTTCGACCACGGCACTGCTGATCTTGAACACGGTGATCGATCATCGGAAGGTGCATTGAGATGGAACTTTTTATTGCCGGGGGCTGCGGCGAACATGGCCGCAACTGCTTTTATGTGGAACAGAATAGTGCTGCTTTTCTGGTGGATTGCGGTCTGCTGGCTGGCGCAGAGGACGACCTGCCCCGGCTGACTGCAGAGCAGATTCAAAAACTGCGGGCTGTCTTTCTGACCCACAGCCACGCAGACCACACCGGGGCGCTGCCGTGGCTGGCGCAGCAGGGGTATCAGGGGCCGGTCTATGCTACGCTGCCTACTCTGACCCAACTGCCCTTTTCCTTGAATCATATCCAAACGCTGGAAAGTCTCTGCCCTTGCAAAGGCTCCGGCTCTGTGCCGGAACTGCCCGGCCTGCAGGTCACATGGGGGCGTTCCGGGCACTGCGCAGGCAGCGTCTGGCTGCGATTTGAATGGAACGGAAAGAGCATTCTCTTTTCTGGCGACTATGCAGAGCACAGCCCGCTCTACCCCTGTGACCCGCTGCGGAGCCAGACGGCAGATCTGGCCGTTCTGGATGCGGCTTACGGCAGCACGGACGCAGACTGGAACACTTGCGTCAAAAAACTCTGTGTGGAGACCGTGCAGTGCCTGAAACAGACACAGCTCCTGTTCTTCCCGGTGCCGAAATATGGCCGAGGGCCGGAGATCCTTCTGTTGCTGAAACGCTTTGCACCGAATCTGAAATTTTACGGCGATGCGCATTTCCTTCGTCAGCTACAGCAGATCCAGCTGGGTGGACCGTGGCTGTTGCCTGTGCCGCCGCATTTTGCGGACTGGGTGCAGCCGGATGCTTTCCTCAGCCGGGAAAAAGGCGTTGTCTTTCTCAGCGGACCGCAGCTGGCAGGAAAAGCCGGGCAGCGCGCCCGCGAAATGGTGGCGCACGGAGCACACGGCATCATGACAGGCACCCCGGATGCGGGCAGCCTGAGCGCAGAAATGCTGAAAAACGGGCAGATGCTCTTCCTGCGGTATCCGGTGCATCTGGATGCAATGCAGTGCCGGGAGCTTGCGGAAAAGAATCAATTTGGCCGGGTAATCCCATATCACAGCCCGGAGATTGATTGCCCGTGTTTCTTTTTGCTATAATTGTTGCTATGGTCGTACTGGCCGATTTGCTCCATCTTGTTTATTAAAAACAAAAAAACAGGGTGCGCCCACCCGGACGCACCCTGCCAAAAGCCACAGACAAGAATGATATGTACAGCAGGGAGTTCCCCAGCGGGAACTTCCTGCTTCTCTTTTCCAGCAAGATGAACCTGTTCCGCCTGCCATGCGGCAAACTCCCGCTGACCTTCCTCGCTGTTCCAGCAGGCAAGGATGGCTGGGTAGAATGCCCGTGCCAAACGATCGATGACTTCATCAGGGTAAATGAGGCACGCTTCGATGGCAGTGTATAAATCGTCAAATGCGGACAGGCTATCCATGATTTTAACACTCCCGAACTTCGTACTTTTTATGCGACGAGAAGGCATATGTTTTTTGCGTAGTACAGTATAATAAGCAAAAGTTTATTGTGCGAAAGTGAGGAGCGGCGGCGGATAATATTCTGAATACTATAACCGCCCACCGTAAAGAACGCAACTGGTCACTTTATGATTTAGCAACTCATACAGAGATGAAATCGACCACTATTTCCACACGGTATAATGACAATGCGATCCCGTATATTCCTTCAATAGTAATGAGCATGGAGAATAGCGTTTATCTGGAGGTTGCCAAAGGATAAATAGAAGCAGTATTAAAGCCGCTCACCGTGCAAGTTTCCAGCATGGTGAGCGGCTTTTTACTACAAATATGAGGAATCAAAGAAGTCTTTTAGTGTAATTTCCAAACCCAGACAGATTCTTTCAATCGTCTCTACGCTTAACTGGCCTCCCCGACGAGCAGTGGTTTGGATCGTGGAATACGATATTCCGCATTTCTTTGCCAACACACACAGATTCATATCACGCGCTTGCATCAAATCCTGAACACGTTTGATCGTATCCACGAAAATCCCTCCCATCTTTTTAGTTCAAAACTTTTCCAACGATCTCAAATCTTTGCTCTGGAGATATAAGGATCGGTGAATATTTGGTGTTAAGAGAAACCAAAACCGGTTGGTTATGCACCACGCCATAGCTGTCGGTAAGGAGCTCTGCTTGGGACTTGTCTGGGGTATGTTCATCGTATTTTTTCAGATATCCGCAGTCATCATATACGAATATCCCGATATCTCCGCATTCAAGTTCTTCGCAGCGCTTTACCCATACGATTTGTCCGCTATGATAACGTGGTTCCATACTATCACCGCTAACGTATATCCCGAACTCGGCACCAGCCGGAACGCTACTGGCAGGCACTTGTATCTGCTGGAACATTTCACCCTCAAGAAAAGCTCCTAGACCTGCCGATACTGGCAATTCTGATACTGGCATCATTATGCAGTCGATTTTCGCAGGCTCTTCTGTGCCTGGCTGGTAGCGCCGAGATGCAATCAAGTCCATTTCGTACTCAGCGACCTTTTTTTGCCCGATGGCATTTAGAAGGGCGGGTTTCTGAAAGGTCTTTGTAAAGTAGGAAGGTCCTTCCTTGATGTTCAATGCGTGGCAGATTGCAACCAGTTGGTAGATGCTGGGAGTGGTGTATCCTTTTTCCCATTTACTGATTCCCTTGTCACTGACATCGACGCCATAGTGGCGGAGAAGTTCGGAGAAAGTTACAAGTGAATAGCCATTCCTTTTTCGTACAGCTGCGAGAATCAGACCAACCTCATTACTATCCCTTGCGGCGACTGCATCATAGCGCACTGTGGATGGGGCTATGTGCATTTTGGTGAGCGTGGTTTTCTTTTTCATAACAAGAACACTCCTTTGTGATCCGGTAGCTCTATTATAGTATAGAAAACATAAGAAATCAACAAGAAATCTCCAAAATAGCGACAAATGCGTAATTGACATCTCCATAAAGTGGGTGTATAATCGAATCAAATCCACGAATAACAGCTTTTTGGTGTTAACACTGCGCCGAAAATGTGCTTGTTTTGGTGTTTTCTCTGAGAGGTGATATTATGAAAAAAGAAAATGTAAGATGCCCAATGTGCGGAACCATGAATTATGATGTGGATCTTGATGAAACCGGTGGCTGGACAAAATGCCGTCTGTGCAAAACAGTGACCTGCTCTATGGAAGAGTGGGAAAAAAACATACAGTGTCCGTTCCGGTGTTGAGCGAAAAGCAGCTCGTGGCACGCAGTATGATTCGCAAGTAATGCACGCGGTGTTCTGATAAATCTGCAAAAAAAGGAGGATTTCTGATGTGTGGTGATTACAACCTTCGCCGTGAGAAAAGATACGTTGAAGTGGACGTTCGCTTTACTCCTGATGGCAAGATCCGACCTCTTGCCATCAATTACGACAAAAGCCATATCTATGGAATCGACCGTGTTTTGGCTGTCAGGCGTGGCACATCGCGCCTTGGCGGGAAGGGGCAGTGCTTCACCTGCATAATCTGCGGGCAGAAGCGGAATCTCTGGCTTGAACAGGGCAAGTGGTTCGTGGAAGCCTACTGTGCCACATCAGAAGGTAGGGCTTCATAATGGCAAGATACTTATCGCGTGCAGAACTTTCGTGCATAGCAGGCAAATATATTGAAATGTACTATGCACTCTTCGGAATAAGCAAAAATGACCCCGCTCCTATTAACCCAGAGCAGTTTGCAAATTCTGTTCTTGGACTGAACCTGAAGATGTTGCCGCTGTGTAGCGATGGTCACATCCTTGGATTAACGGTTTTCCAGAGATGTAGCTTCACCGCAACCCTTGAGGATGGAACAAAGCTTGTTGAAGTATTTATGCCGAGGGATATCGTAATCGATTCTACTCTTGCGGCAGACAGATGCACTGGATGCCGGAATTTCACAATAGCGCATGAAGCAGCACATCAGATTTTGGCTGATCTGTTTCCGAACGACTACGGAAAAGCAGTCAAGTGCCGTGGGCACATTGCCTATCGAGAGAGAAACGGAAAGCCCTCGTGGGAAGAATGGCAGGCGGATACCCTTGCAGCAGAGCTGCTGATGCCAACATTTCTGATCAATGCCGAAATAGAACGTGTAGCGTTGACTCTGCCAAATGGGATTCTGTACAAATCAGTGTCTGACCCTAACTACGAAAAAATTCTGGAGATGGCTCGACGGATTGGGGTTTCTTGGTCTGCAATCAGGATCAGACTGCAGCAGATGCAGGTTATAAAAGGCAAACCCATCCACTGCCATCCATTGGACATCATCCGATTTGGAGAATGAATATGATTCAGTTAAAGAACCGTCCCTTTGCCGGTAAAGCACCGACTACTACACAGCAGGCAGAATTTAGCATAGGCTGGAGATTTTGCCCTGTTTTGTGGAAATAAGTTATACCAAAAAATCGAGGGGTGTTCAGGTATACTACAAGTGAAGTGCAATAGATGCAAAGAAACCCTGAGACTTGATTTGGCATTTAGATGCCGGTGATTTTCCAGTCATTTTAACAAATACGGGTGCATTGCACCCTGAATATGGACTGTTCGCTCCGAGCAACGGGCCATTGCCGCAAGGCAATGTATGAAACGCGCACCAAATAGCCGGGCAACAGCTGATTGAGAGATTTTCTTTGAAGATCCCTCAGTTGGTTGTTGTCCGGCTATTTTTTTAGCCTTCAGGTAGCCTGCTCCCGTAAAAAGGAGCAGGCTTTATGTTTGTCCGTTTTTCATGGATGCCCCAAGCGGCGAAATATCCGTAGCATCTCCGAATTTTCGACTTTTCACGTTTTATCGAAAATTTGGAGGTCACACATGAGTTTTGATCCGAATGCTATTGGTAACCGTATTTTTACTTTGCGTACAAATGCGAAGTTATCGCAGGAAAAACTTGCTGAAAAACTTGGTGTTTCCCATCGCCACCTCGGCGATCTTGAAAGGGGAAGCTCCAATGGCTCTGTAAAAATCCTGATCGATATTGCAGAATACTTCCATGTCAGTATGGATTATCTTCTTTTGGGCCGAGATCCTTCTAGGGATCAGTTTCAAAATGAACTGCAAGCCGCTATAGATCATCTTGAAAAAATCAAAGGTCTTTTATAATCACTTCAACAAGAAACGCTCCTGCCGGTTTTACACCGACAAGAGCGTTTCTTGTGTTATTCAAAAATATCGGCAAGGGTAAGCAGCTGTACTTCTCCGCGTTCCTGTGCCTGAAGCAGGCCGTCCGTAAATCCGCCTTTCGAGAAAATGTAGTAGTGGTAGTTTGTTCCTTTCCCAAAGACTGCTGCATATTCCCGAATCAGTTCCAGTTCGTCCAAACCGATTTTTTCATTGCGATATTTGCAGGAGCCGATGATATAGTCATTGCCCTCAACCGGCCTACCGACAATATCGATTTGTATCTGCTTCTTTTTTTGAGGGTCGGTTCCCCACCACTGCCCAATCTCACTCAACTCGATAGGAAGATCATTCGCATAATAGAGCAAGTAGTCTTGGCACATCTTCTCAAAAATCAGACCCATATAGTCTGGAAAATACTGCTTCACCGCATGGGGGTAGGTCTTTGCGATCCGCCCCGAATCAATGGCACTTGCATTGACCGGCACAAAACGGTACCAAAAACGAAAAAAATTGTCTGCCAGAAGATAGATCGTTTTTTTGCCCGGTTTCTCAGTGATCGGCGTTTCCTTTTTGACGATTCCAAGGTCTATCAACGTTTTGAGGTACTTCGCCACCACAGAGTTTTCTTCACCAACTTTCGTGGTGATATCATTCAGGCGAGAAGCCCCCTCTGCAATTGCCTTGATGATTGCATTATAAATTGCCGGCTCACGCAGCTCCTGCTTTAACAGGTTGGCCGGTTCCTCATAGAGGTAGCTGGAACGGTCAAACAAGTTTTCCATCAGTGCTTCATCTACGCTGTCCCGAACATCCAATTTGTTGATATAATGCGGAACGCCGCCTGTGATGCCATAAATCAGGGCGTTATCTTCCTCGGACAGATTCGGATGGAACACCGCTGTTTCCTTGTAATCCAGCGGCATGATCTTGAATTGCGCTGTTCTGCGCCCATACAGAGGGCTTTCTTTGCCCAAAACCTGACTTTCCATAAAACTCATGGACGAGCCACACAGGATCAGGTACATTTGGGACTCTGTCCATTTATGGTCGATGATGTGCTGAAGCATTGCGGAAATAGCGGGTTTAGCCTTTGCAAGATAAGGATACTCATCAATTACAACTACGATCCGCTGCTCCTTGGAGAGAGCTGTCAGTTCGTCCAATGCTGCATCGTAGGTTGTAAATTCCGGAGATGATTCTGCATTGGGTCGTTCAAAACTCATGATTGCCTTGGACAATGCTTCCAGATTTTCTTTTCCGGTCGTATTCAAGGCAGAGAAGAAAATGGTCGGTTTATCCTTGCAGAATTCATTGATCAGCGCAGTTTTTTCCAACACGGCGTCTGCCGTAAATGACAACGCATTCAAACTTTCCATTCTCATATCGTTTGTTTAACTTCCGAAGTTCCTCATCGCGGCAGTAAAATCGGCTCATTTTGTTCCCTCCCCAAAGTGTATTTATCGAATTTATATACTCGTAAGTTAGTTTCTTACGAGTATAATACTTCATTTCTTACATAAAGTCAAGAAATATATTTTTGACGGTTCATCGAGAAACAGGAACGATACTTCCTATTTTCCTCAAAAATTGTGAACTCTGAGTTCCTGTTCATTTCGTTCCGCATCGGTTACAATACAGCCATAGCTTCGGAAAGCGTTCAAAGCAACCCTCAAGCTATCCCGCCCCTTGAAAATTGAACACGCATTCTTCAGTCACGTTCCTGTGATGATGAGCCACGTCCGTAACAAATGCGATGATCTCCCACTGAGGGAATGAGCGGTAGGTTGACGGTAAATGGATGACAGCTTCTCCATAGCTAAGAGCCATCACAGAATAATGATACTTCTGCCTTCGGGCAGCTCGGTGAGAACCACGGAGAGGTGAGAACCCTATGGATTCGGTACGCTGCCGGACGGCTGAAAGATTTCCCACACGAAAACTGAGTTTTCGTTTTCCGGGGATGTCGGGGACAAATACGGAAAGGTATAGAACTATAAATCACAGCATTTTTGCTGTTTGAGATAGTAGGGTGGGCTGTGCGAGCAGCCCACTGTTACATATACGGATAGAAAGGAGAAATCCAAATTGGCAACACGAGGCAAAAAAGAGAAAAAGTATCCGCCTATGCCCGCAAACTGGATGTACAAGCGCGGGGATGTCTACATGATGGATCTGAATCCTTACAGCGGTTCCGAGCAAGGCGGCATCCGACCTGCCATTGTTGTCCAAAACGATGACGGTAATTTTTATTCCAATGTTCTTCTGGTCGTTCCACTGACAACACAGATCAAAAGCGAAATATGCCAACGCATTTTATTCTGCACAATCGTTTTTTGAGTGCGCCATCTATGGCGATTTGCGAAAGCCCGCGCCCCGCAGATAAATCCAGAGTGTTAAGCTACCTTGGGCACCTGTCCAAATATGAAATGCGGCAAGTGTCAGTGTGTCTGCAATACAGCTTTGGGTTCATTGGATCTTCACCGACTACAATATTAAATTTCTTTTCCATCGCACACTCCTAAAATCACGCAAAGTTCCTTGCATCCAGTGCCTTTACTCCCGTAAGAATACCATAAGCCCCTTCCTTTTACAAGACAATGCGCATTTCCATTCGCACTGTTACATAGACCAGAGTTTTCTCGCAGAAAGCTCTGGTCTTTTTCTATTGAAAACATTTGTCCATCACACCAGCTACGGCTGTATGGTCTGGTTCACGAATGCTAAACAAGCAAATATCCGTAGGGAAACGTACACTTCCCAGCTAATGAAAGGTGGGCATTTTACAATGAACCTTCCACTTTTCATTAGCTCTGCTAATTTTCTGCTAATGAAAAGCCTTTTACTCGTTTTATTTCGGGGTTTGTGTTCTTTACTCAGATTGACAGCGTAACAAAAAATCAATTGATAAAACGTTACTTGTTTTACCTACTTTTGCCTAGGATTTATGGCTTCAGCCCCTACTCCTAAGCCTGAGGCCCCCGGTTCGAATCCGGGCGGGGACGCCATTTTAAGAAAATGCGAAGGTCATTTTTCCATGTGAAAGACGATCTTCGCATTTTTCATTTTGAACCTATCACCAAAATTAGCCAGCGAATGCCATTAGCAGAATTTTCGGTTCCAGCTAATAAAATCAGGCTTCCAGCTAATTGAGGCCAAAATCGCCGTTTTCTATGCTTTATGCAACTTCACAGCATAAGAAAACCTTTTGGACATACAAAAAAGCGCAGAAGGCTTCCTTTGAGAAACACCTTCTGCGCTTTTCTGTTTTTACATTGCGATCCAGCCCAGAGCATTTGCCACAGAGCTGATCAGGATAATGGCCGCAAAGATGGGGCACAGATACTGGATCATGAAGTTGAAGATCTTTTTACGGCGGAAGGGCTTGCCGCCCAGCGTCACCTCTTCTTCGATCTTCTGCACGCCGATCACGCGGGACACCAGCAGGCAGATAGCAATGGCTGCAATGGGCATCATGACAGAGTTGGTGAGGAAATCAAAGAAATCCAGAAACTGCATTCCGAACACCGTCACGCCCGCCAGCGGGCCATAGCCCAGTGCCGAAAGGCTGCCCAGCGCCACCATGATCAGGCCGATCAGTGCCGTTGCGCGCTCGCGGCTCCAGCCCAGCTCGTCCTCAAAGGTAGAGACAGCGCTCTCTGTCAGGGCAATGGAGCTGGTCACGGCTGCAAACAGCACCAGCAAAAAGAACAGGATGCCCACCACATGGCCAAAGCCCATGCTCTCGAACACCTTGGGGATGGTAATGAACATCAGCGCCGGGCCGGCCTGCAGGGTGTCCGGGTCGCCGCCGGAGAAGGAGAACACCGCCGGAATGATCATCAGGCCCGCCATGATGGCAATGGCCGTGTCAAACACCTCCACGTTCTCGGTGGATTCCTCAATGGAGACCTCCTTCTTCATATAGGAGCCAAAGGTGACCAGAATGCCCATAGCGATGGACAGCGAATAGAACATCTGGCCCATGGCCGTGACCACCGTCATCCAGGAAAAGTTTGCCACGTTCGGCACCAGAAAATACTTCACGCCTGCCAACGCACCCGGGCGCGTGACCGAGTAGCCCGCAATGACCACCGAAAGCACCACCAGCACCGGCATCATCACCTTGGAAACACGCTCCACGCCGTTGCGCACACCTGCAAAGATGATGGCCAGCGTAAAGGCCGTGAAGATCAGAAAGCACACCTCTGCCGACAGTCCGCTGGAAATGAAATTGGAAAAATAACCGTCCTGCGAAAGCTCACTGCCATGGCCGCTGATATACTCCGACAGATAGCGGATGACCCAGCCGCCGATGACCGAATAGTACGGCACGATCAGAATAGGGATGACCGCATTGATCCAGCCGCCGAACCGCAGGCCGCCCTTTTTGCCAAAGGCGCCAAAAGCACCCACCGGGCTTTTGTGGGTCATGCGGCCCAGTGCCGTTTCGGCCACGATCATCGTGTAGCCAAAGGTGACGGCCAGCACGATGTACACCAGCAGAAAAATGCCGCCGCCGTATTTCGCGGCGAGGTACGGAAACCGCCAGATGTTGCCCAGACCCACCGAAGCGCCTGCGGCCGACAGCACAAAGCCGATCTTGCCGGAAAAGGCGCTGCGCTTTTGTTTTTGCGTATCCATGATTTAATTCCTCTTTTCCTATATTCCTATACACAAGTGGCCTTAGTGTACCATATCTGTCCGTCAAATACAACAGTCCCGCCTGTTTGCGTGCAAAAAACAAACAGCGCCCCGCAAGGGAGCGCTGCCTGTTTTTTATAAGAGGTATACGCGTTAAGCTCAGAAGATGCTGTAGCCCAGCAGCTGCGGCAGGGCGGTAGTAAGCGGGCCCCACAGGCTGATGGAGATCAGAACGATCACGTTGCAGATCACGTAGGGCGCTGCGCCCTTGAAGATCTCGATGATGGGCATACGGTTGATCTTGTTGCAGGCGTTCAGGCACATGCCGACCGGCGGAGTGACCAGACCGATGGCCAGACCGGTGATCATCATGGCACCGAACTGCAGCGGCGAGAAGCCGTACTGCACCATGACCGGCAGCAGGATGGGGGTGAGCAGCAGGATGGCCGGGCTGACGTCGATGAAGGTGCCGATCATCAGGATCAGCACATCAAAGATCAGTGCAATGGCCCATGCGGGCATGTTCAGGGACATGAAGAAGGCACCCACCGTCTGCGGCACCTTCTGCATGGTCAGCACCCATGTAAAGATGGTGGTAAAGCCGATGATGAGCATGATGGAGGAAGAAGAGATCAGGGTCTTTTTCAAAGCCTCCCAGACACCCTTCCATGTCAGCTCCTTGTAGACGAAGAAGCCCACCAGCATGGAATACAGCACGGCCACACCGGCACTTTCGGATGCAGTGCACACGCCGAAGGAAACGCAGATGATGATGAACAGCGGCATGATGAGGGCAGGAATGCCGGAAAGCAGGCTCTTGGCGGCGCGCTTGCCGTCAAACTTGACCTTTTCCGGATGCCAGCCCTTCTTGGCGCTGATGATGTACACCAGCACCAGCTGGGTCAGACCGATCAGGATGCCGGGCACGGCACCTGCCACGAACAGCGCACCCACCGATGCACCGGAGATCATGGAGTAAACGATCATGGGGGTGGAGGGCGGGATGATCATGCCCATGGTGGAGGATGCCACCGTGATACCGGCAGAAGCTTCCGGCGGGTAGCCTTCCTTCTCCATGGCGGGGATCAGGATGGAACCCAGAGCCGAGGTATCGGCCACAGAGGAGCCGGAAATACCGCCAAAGATCATGGAAGCCACGATGTTCACTTCGCCCAGACCGCCGCGGATGGGCCGCAGCAGCTCCATGCAGAAGTTGATGATGCGCTGGGTGATGCCGCCGGTGTTCATCAGTTCGCCAGCCAGCATGAACAGCGGCATGGCGATCATCAACTCACTGTAGGCACCGTTCCACACGCGCTGCGGCAGCATGGTAATAAAGGTAGGTGCATAGATCAGGATGTAGGTCACACAGGAAGCGCCGATGGCGAAGGCCAGCGGGATGCCCAGCGCGGCAAAGAAGATCAGCAGCACCAGAAGGATGAGCATTGCCATAGTTGTGTATTCTCCCCTTTCCGCTTATGCGTCGTCACGGCTCAGCGCCTGATTCTTGGGCGCAAAGTAGGAAATATCGGCCTTGTACAGGGTGATGATCTTGATCACGACGCAGATGGCACAGATGATGCCGCACACCGGCATGATGCCGTACATATACATCATGGGGATCTCCATACCCTGACTGATCTGCTTACCGGCAACGCCCACATACTTGAAGCCCTGATAGGTGAACACCAACACCACAGCCAGCACGATGAGGTAGTTAATGATGGCAAGCCAGCGCTTGCGGGCAGGCTTGACGCCGTCGTAAAGGATGTCGATCATGACGTGCTCGTCCTTGATCACGTTGATGCCCATGCCCCAGAAGGTGGTAAAGGCAAACAGGGTGGTGTTGAACTCTGCCAGCTGCTTCCAGCTCAGGGAGAAGCAGTAGCGCGCAATAACGGTAAAGATCACAAGAGCTGCCAGCAGTGCCATGGCGATCACTCCGATGGTAAAGTATATGTCAAACAGCTTCTTGCCGATTTTTTTCAGCTTTTCGATGGTGCTCAGCCCCTTTCGGTTATTTTACAACTTTTTCCATTGGCCTGTTACAGCAGAGGGCAGCCCGCAGGCTGCCCTCTCGCCTTTACCGTAACATAGCCGTTCTAGCCTTTGGTCGTTTCTGCTTATGCCTTTGCGACGATATCCTGCATCTCCTTGATCTCGTCGGCGGTGCAGATGCCCTCGGTGACACACTGGTCGTACACGGACTGCACAGCGGTCTGGAAGGCCTTCAGCTCATCGGCAGAGGGCTCGTAGACTTCGCAGCCGGAATCCACGATGGTCTGCTTTGCGGCGCTGGAGTTCTTGTCGATCAGCTCGTCGTTGTACTCGCCCATCTTGGTGGCGCACTCGGTAATGATATCGCGGTACTCCTCGGGCAGGCCGTTCCACCATGCTGCGTTCACATAGAAGGGGTCCGGATGGAACTGGTAGTTGACCTCGGTGAAGTACTTCTGCACTTCATAGAACTTCATGCCCTCCACGTTGACCCAAGGATTCTCCTGACCGTCTGCAACGCCGGTCTTCAGGCCCATGTACAGGTCGGAGTACGGGATGGTAGTGGTGGTAGCACCCATTGCCTGGAAGGTCATGTCAATGGTCTTCATGCCATTGGTTCGCATCTTCAGGCCCTTCAGGTCTGCGGGAGCCTTGATGGGGTGCTTGGAGTTGGAGAACTGGCGGTAGCCGCCTGCATCGCACAGGTTGATGATGACGGTGCCCGTCTCGCCTTCGGCCTCAGCGCACACCTTCTGTGCCAGATCGCTCTGCAGCAGAGCCGTGACCTGCGCACGGGTGTTGGTCAGGAAGGGCAGGGTGAACATCAGCAGACGGGGGCTGAAGTCGAACTGACCGCCGCGCATGCCCTGCACGGTGCCGGCCACGACCTGCTCCAGCATCTCCTTCTCGGTGCCCAGCTGGCCGTTGCCGTAAACCTCGATTTTCACATGGCCGTTGGTGGCCTCTGCCACATCGGCGGCAAACTGCTCCATGGAAACAAAGCGGGGGTTGCCTTCGGGCTGTGCATGACCCACGGTCATGGTGAAATCGCCCAGAGATGCAAACTTGTCCTCACCGGCTGCTGCGGCACTTGCTGCAGTGCTGGTGGATGCTGCGCCGGAAGCAGCCGGGGTGGATGCACCGGAACCGCCGCAGGCTGCCAGAGCACCTGCAGCTGCCATTGCACCAGACACCTTCAGGAAATTGCGACGAGAGATCTTTTTCATAATCTTCTTCCTCCTTGTTTCAGGGGTACCTTTTTTACCTTATACGCTAGCAAAGTTTTTGGCGGCCCCTGTATACAGCATTTTCATTGCACGCTAATCGTAACAGAAAATTCACATCCGCACAAAAGCCAAACTTCACCAACTTCGTAAAGTTTCTTTGTGCATAACTAACAATCTTATCCGTTTCTCGTGGAAACTGTTACAATCCGGCGACACTATTTGGTTCATTTTCATCTGATATATCAATTTTTGTCAGATATGATAAATTTCGGAGCTTTTCCTATACTTGTATACAGGCTATTGTATACTTCATTCTCATACGTTGACAATCTCTTTTTAGCAGGCTAAAATAGAAATGTCTTATCATCAACTATGTAAATGGAGTGTGAGCACATGGCTGAACAGCTGCATCCAGAGGACATCTACCAGACGCTGGAATATGAGATCGTTACGCTGAAGATCAAGCCCGGAGAGACCATCAGCGAAAATCAGCTGTGCAAACGGTTCGGCATTTCGCGCACACCAGTGCGCGCTGCCCTGCAGCGGCTGGAACAGAACGGCTTTGTGCAGATCATTCCCTGCAAGGGCACCATCGTCACCCCCATTGATCTGGATATCGTGGATCAGATCGTATACCAGCGCACAGCCGTTGAAAGCACGGTGCTGCGCGATTTCATTCAGGTCTGTTCGCCCAAAGAGTACATTGAGATCAAGCACAAATATGACCTACTGGAAGAGATGGCCCAGACCATGACCGACCCGGACAATGTGGATATCAATGCCTTCCTGACGCTGGATCTGGAAATGCACGCCATCTGGTTTTGCAGCATGAACAAATGGTACATCTGGCAGAACCTGACAAAGCCGCAGCCAGATTATTCCCGCTTTACCCGTCTGGATGTGGTGCGGGCCAACAATGTGCCGGATGTGCTGAGCGAGCACCGGGAAATTTTGCGGGTGATCCGGGAAAAAGACCTGGATGCCATTGAACCGCTGATCCGGCGGCACCTGTACGGCGGCCTGCGCCGCATGGGCACCCAGCTGTACGCAGAAAAGTACAGACCTTATTTTACCGGCATCTGAACCAATGAAAAACAGGCGCATCCGCCAGCCTTTCGGCCTTTGGATGCGCCTGTTTTGTTTTTTGTATAATTTACTGCTTGTGGTACTTGCGGTCCTCTTCCTCGTAAACAGGGTCACAGGTCAGGTACATTCCCAGCCGGTTCAGGGTGCTGGTATCCACACCCGAAAGCAGCACGGTGGAGTGCACATCGCAGCCCTTGAGGTTGGGCAGCTGATGCATGGCCGCTGCAGCCTGCTCGTTGGAAGCAGCCGAGCTGGAAAGCGCGATCAGGATCTCGTCGGTGTGCAGGCGGGGGTTCTTGCTGCCCAGATAGTTGGTCTTGAGGGTCTGGATGGGCTCAATGGAAGCCGCACTCACAAGGTCGGTCTCCTGCGGGATACCGGCCAGCACCTTGAGAGCATTCATCAGAGCAGATGCTGCTGCACCCAGCAGCGGACCGGTCTTGCCGGTAACAACGGTGCCGTCCGGCAGCTCAATGGCGGCAGCAGGGGCCCCGCCGGTGCTCTCGCTGCGGGCATGAGCCTGCTTTTCCACTTCGCGCTGGCCCACGGTCAGGTCGGCCTGATTCATCAGCAGTTCCAGCTTGTAGCGCTCGGTCTCCTTGACCGTGCCGGTGATCTTCTGCTCACACAGGCACTTGAAGTAGCGGCGCAGGATCTCCTTGCGGGAGGCTTCGCGGCAGACCGCATCGTCCACGATGCAGTTGCCTGCCATGTTCACGCCCATGTCCGTGGGGGACTTATACGGGCTTTTGCCAGCGATCAGCTCAAACATGGCGTTCACCACCGGGAAGATCTCAATATCGCGGTTGTAGTTGACGGTGGTCACGCCGTAGGCTTCCAGATGGAACGGGTCGATCATGTTCACATCGTTCAGGTCGGCTGTAGCAGCCTCGTAGGCCAGATTCACCGGGTGCTTGAGGGGAATGTTCCAGATGGGGAAGGTCTCGAACTTGGCGTAACCGGCCTTCACGCCGCGCTTGTACTCATGGGTACAGCTGGGAAAGGCAGGTGGCCATCTTTTGCCGCTTCCGGGGCCGGGGGCCGTGATGACGACGAGGGGACGCTGGGTCTCGATGTAGTCGTTCTTGCCGTAGCCCTCGTCGCTGACGATGCGGGCCACATCGTTGGGATAGCCGGGAATTTTGTAGTGGCGGAAGGTGCGGATGCCCAGACTGTTCAGCCGCTTTTCAAAGGCCTCCACCTCCGGTGCAGCGGCGTACTTAGTCACGCACACGCTGCCCACATACAGGCCTACTTCCTGGAAGGCATCGATCAGGCGCAGCACATCCAGATCGTAGGTGATGCCGTAGTCGCCGCGGATCTTGTTGCTGATGATGTCCTCGGCGCTGATAACGATGACCACCTCGGCCTGATCCTTCAGCTGCAGCAGCATCTGCAGCTTGGAATCGGGCTGGAAGCCCGGCAGTACGCGGGACGCGTGGTAATCATCGAACAGCTTGCCGCCGAATTCCAGATAGAGCTTGTTGTCAAATTTCTTGATGCGCTCGCGGATATGTTCTGACTGCATCGAGAGATATTTGTCGTTGTCAAATCCAATTTTCATCGTTCGTTTCCTTTTTCCTCTTTGCTGTGCCCGGCACACCGCACCGGAACTTTTCCATAACAGAAACAGTATACCACACTCAAAAACCGGGTGCAATCCAAAAGGGCGGCTGCAAAGCTTTTTGAAAAGTAAAGCATTAAATGCAACAAATTTTCGGCCTTATTTTTGTGGATTTTAGCGTAAAGCAAACAGGCCGTCAAGTTTTCTCCGCTTGCAGCCGCCCTCTATTGTTCGATTTTACCAACGGTT
>ENA-OPYX01000831-OPYX01000831.1-human-gut-metagenome-genome-assembly--contig:-NODE-831-length-17695-cov-2.794399_pt1 | contig 17695 bp, 19 predicted proteins | sample MGYA00242639_ERZ504486 | MGnify/ENA primary metagenome ERZ504486 (study PRJEB26092, sample SAMD00036296) | human gut metagenome | host: Homo sapiens | study: EMG produced TPA metagenomics assembly of... | reverse complement strand
CAAAAATAACAAAAGCAATAAAAACAGAAATAATATGGATATTATCGAAACACGTGTTAGAAGATTTGTAGCTATGATCATCGATTGGTATCTTACTAACATGCTGGCTGTTATCCCTATTACCTTCTATTTAAGAGGAAATGACTACTTAAAACCTTATATGTTTGATTTAACACACTATGATTTTTCTATAGGTCTTGCTTTAGGTCTTTATGGTGTTTTGATTGGTATTATTTACTATGTATTTATTCCAACATATCTTTTTAAAGGACAAACACTTGGTAAAAAAATATGTAAGATCAAAATCATTAAAGAAAATAATGAATCAATCAATTTAAAAGATATGATGTTAAGAGAACTTCTTGGAGCATCCTTACTTGAAGGTGGGATGATTATCATCCCAACCTATATAAGAAAGCTACTTCCATTATTTAAACTTACAATGATTGTTGATCCTTTAAAATATATTGCCTATGCTTTAACTATCGGTTCAATTATCTATGCTTATTTCCAAGCAAATACACAATCTTTTCATGATAAAGTAGCTAAAACTATTGTTGTTAAACAATAATTAACTATGGTATAATTATGCAAAATATACATAAAGGAGATTCTTCATGTTTAACCTAATAATTATACTTTTATCAACACTTAATGATGAACCAAAAGGTTCAAATAACTATAAAATAGCTAAATATATGATAGAAAATATGCGCGATTTAGAAGAATATTCTCTCACAGATCTAGCTCAGGCTTGCTATGTGTCAAATTCTAGTATTTCGCGCTTTTGTCGTGATATTGGACTTAAAGATTTCAATGCATTGAAAAATCAAATCGCAAAGTTTTCTGTTGAGTCTGCTCGCTTAAAAAGAAAGTTTGACTATGAAAAATATGAATCCTCATCAATGTTTCAATCATATGTAAAAAATGTTATTTCCAATTTAAATTACTTCTTAGAAAATGATATTGAAAAACAAATCAATACACTTGTTCAAGAAATCAGTTCTTATCAGAAAATAGCCGCTTTTGGCTATATGCAATCTGAAAGTGTTGCCTGCAATTTACAGTTCGATCTGCAAACAAGTGGTAAACTTATCTTTTCTTGTTTTAATATCAAAGATCAGGCAGACTATATTACTGACGCTGATGAAAATAATCTTATTATTATTTTTTCAGAATCAGGAACCTATTTTGATCGTATTTTTTCCAAGAGCCAAGCCATTCAAAAGTAACAAAAAGAAACCAAAGATATGCATGATTACTTCTGACCAGTCAATAGAATATCCATTTATCGATTTCTACATCCGTTATAACAGTAAAGGTGGCTACGCAAGTCATCCCTATCCGTTACAGCTTATTTCTGATCTAATCAGTATCAGATATTCTGAAACTTTATAAATAATAAACAGGTTTACCATCGCAAACCTGTTTGTTTTATATCATAGGATCAAAAACTTTTTTTAACGAAAAAGTTTCATCTACATAATCAACAATCATTGCTGAAGCATTATTAGGAAATTTAAAAGATTGTTGAGGTAATAATGATTTGATAAATCCATATAACGAACAGCCGTGCCCTACAATTAAAACGGTATCCTTTTCATTACAATCCTCTATGATTTCTTGAAGTGCTTCATGATGTTTTGAAATAACATCATGAATGTCTTCTCCTTCATAAGGTCTGTAATCCATATCCAAATCTTCTAACCAGTTTGGTGATTCAATATTGAGTTTTCTTACAAGTTCTGTGGATATTCCTTCAAGTATTCCAAAATTAACTTCTTTAAAACGTTCTTCATAAATCGGTTCGACTTCTTTTTTACTTAGAATAATATTTGACGTTTGTACTGCCCTACCCAATGGAGATGTGTATGCCTTATCTATTTGGTATTGTTCTAGCTGCTTTGAAATACTTTCAACTTGTCTGATTCCCACTTTTGACAAAGGAGAATCACACCAACCCTGTGTCAGATTGATTTCATTAAAATGTGTCTTTCCGTGTCTTACAAATATAAATCTCATTATAACTTACCTTTAAAACTAAAACGTAAATGATGTTTTTCTTTATCTAATAAGAATTCATCATGTGTCTTAGCACCCCATGTATCATCACCAGCAACACCCATTTGTTTTTCATTGATACATAAAACCGTTTGATAAACATTTGGAAGTTCATCTTTGTGACGCGCATTTTCTAATTCATAAGGTGTATAGTGTAAAGCTGTAAATTCAAAATCTTCACCTTTGACTGTTAATTTTGTATTTTCACCTGCAACTGATAATTCTCTGACATGCGTTCTGTTACCACATTCTTGTGGATATAAATAAGGTGTTAAATTGTCTGTTACTTGATAAGTATATTTTCCAAGAAGTGCCCCTTTGTTTCGATCAATATAGTTTTCTTCTGGACCAAATCCATAATAATTTACTTCTTCCATATCTTTATATAATTGGAAGATAAGTCCAAATACAGGCATTTCAATTTCAAAAACAACCGGTTGATAAGACATATCTACAATGATTTTACCATCACCATAGACTTCATAAACTAAATGAACCTTTTCATCTTGTAAATTTGGCAAATCATAAGCATATTCAATCTTGCAGGAACAGTCTCCTTTTGAAATACCAACAAACTCACATTTTGCATATAGACTGGCAGTTAACCATTTACCATAGCGATAACCATATTTGTTTTCAACATCATTATTTGTAGCTGCTCTAAAGAAATTTGGTCTGACAGGTACTCTGATATATTCTTGTTGATGATATCTATAAGAAACCAAACCTTTTTGTTTTGAGAAAATCACATTGAAATCTTTTCCTACAACGCCTACATTCAAGTAGTCTTCAACGATATCTACGTGTTTTGTTGTATGAATGTTATGTGTTTTATTTTTTACTTCATAGATATATTGTTGTTGAGCGTATATTTCATGATTCTTTTTCAAATAGACTGTTACAGTATATTCTTGGTCTTGATCATTTATTTTAAATGGATTTTCAACAACAACTGATGATAATGGTTTACAATCTACTGTCATTGTTTTGGTTTGAACAACATTACCATTGCATAACAGATCCATTTGTAATTGATATTCATTTAAATCTGTAAACAGATAATTATTGTTGATATGAATATCATTTTCATCTATTCTAAAATCTACATATTGATAACAGTATTTGACTTCTTGCATCTTTGGAGTATTTGTACGATCTGCAAAAACAATACCGTTTCCACAGAAATCATAGTCACTTGGTCTTTCGCCAAAGTCCCCACCATAACATAATTTTCCATCATGGTATAATGCTTGATCGATGTAATCCCAGATGAATCCACCTTGATACAAGGAATATTTCTTTTCTAAATCAATATATTTGAATAATGCTCCATTACTGTTTCCCATAGAATGGGCGTATTCACATAAAATAAATGGTTTATCTTGATGTTCCTTTAAGTATTTTTCAACATCAACTGCAAAAGTATACATTTGACTTTCAATGTCACTTGTTTCATTGTAGCGACGATCATGTGAAAGTCCTTCATAATGAATCAAACGAGAAGTATCTTTTTGTTTCATAAACTTAGACATTTCATAAAGATTTTTACCACCATAAGATTCATTTCCTAATGACCAAATAATAATCGAAGGATGGTTTTTATCTCTTTCATACATGGAATTGGCACGATCTAAAATAATATCTAGCCATTCAGATTTATCATCTGGTATGATATGTGTTTTATCAAAAAGTTCACTCCAAGTTCCATGTGTTTCAAGATTGACTTCATCAATGACATAAAGACCATATTCATCGCATAAATCATAAACAAATGTTTGATTTGGATAATGACATGTCCGTAAGGCATTGATATTATTAGCTTTCATATTCAAGATATCTTTTTTAGTATCTTCATAAGAAACCGTTCTTCCCGTCTTAGCAGAAAATTCATGTCGGTTGACACCATGAAAAACAATTCTTTTGCCATTGATACACATGATACCATCAATAAGTTTAAATTCTCTGACACCCACATTGTATTGACTACATTCAACTAAACCCTTTTCATCCATGATTTCTACATATAATTGGTAAAGGTTTGGTTTTTCTGCTGACCATAAATGAGGATCATCGAATTCAAAATTGGTTGGACCGCAACAATCTTTGCTTTCTTTTGTCCAATAATTTCATCTTTATACTTTAAAGTATAGACTGCCTTAAATTTAGCCTCTTTTTTTACAATCATTGGCGTTACTTCAACAGTTGCATGATCATAATTTTCATTTAAATGTGTCAAAATCTTGATATCTTTTAAATGAACGTGTGGTACCATTTGAAGTTCAACATCTCTAAAAATACCTGAAAAACGCCAGAAATCTTGATCTTCTAACCAACTTCCACTGCTGAAACGATAAACGTTAACAGCAATTTTGTTTTCTCCATTAACAATCAAATCTGTAATATTAAAACTTGAAGGTGTAAATGTGTCTTCACTGTAACCAACAAATGTTCCATTGACCCATAGAGCCATGGCTGATTCAACACCATGGAAAGTAATATAAGTATCGACATTATCTTTGATTACTGAACTGTCAAAATAAGTGACATAACTTCCAATTGGATTTTTATCAGGGAGTTCTCCAGGAATGATTTGTTGTGTTCCTGACCAAGGATAGATTTGATTGACATACATTGGTTTTCCATATCCTTGTAATTGAATATGGCCAGGTACTTTGATTTCATCCCAGTGATCTACACAATAATCTTTATTAGAAAACTCCGGTATTAATTGATTAAATCCTGTTGCATAATGAAACTTCCAGCTCCCATTTAATGAATAATTGAAACTGCTTTGTTTTTCTTTTAATTCTTTAATACTTGCATATCTATGAATCGATGCTGTTGCTCTTAAACGATTGACATTAAAAATCTTTGGATCTTTGACCCATTCATTTTTCATTTCCATTTTTCTTTCCTCCTGACTATATTATAAATTAACCCTTAAAAATAGAAATGGAACAAAGTATAATATAGAGTAAAAAAAGTATAAATATGTTTTTTATTTATTATATTTCTACCTATTTATGATATAAAAAGAAAGAAGTATAATAATTATAAGCTTATATTATATAAAGTATGGAGAATATTATGAATGAATTAGAAAAATTATTAAAAGATTTATATAAAATATCAGGTTTGAATATGTCTATATTTGATTTGAACCAAAATTTATTAGCTTCTTATCCTCATAAGAAATCAAAATTTTGTAATGAATTAGAAAAAAACAACAATGCTTTTCAACATTGTATTGATTGTGTATAAAGCTATGGAACATGTCAAAAAAACGGGTGAACTTTATATTTATAAATGCCACTTTGGTTTAAATGAAGCAATTATGCCTCTTTATTCTTATGGAAGTTTAACTGGTTATTTAATGATGGGACAGGCTGTTATAGGAACATATAGAAATTATTCTGAAATCATTGAAAAATCTAAAAAATATTTCAGATAAAGAAATATTAAAAAAATATATCACAGAAATTACAATTTTAAGCGAGGAACAAGTTTATGCTTTTGCGAATATTTGTGATGTATGTGCAAAATACATTTCACTTACAAACCGTATCCAAGCAAAACATGATCATCTTGCCCAAGAAGTTAAACACTATATCATTGCAAACTACAATAAACAAATTACAATTGAAGAATTATGTTCTTAATTTTTTCTGTAGTCGTGGAACTCTACTTAATCATTTTAAATCAAAATACAATACAACAATCCATCAATATCTTTTGAATTATCGTTTAAAAAAAGCCACAGAACTTCTTATAAATGATGAGTTAAATGTTAAAGAAATTGCCTATTTTTGTGGTTTTGAAGATCCTAATTATTTTTCTAAAGTATTTAAAAAAAGATATGGTCGATCCCCTCTAGAATTTAAAAACAATATAAATCAGTAAAAAAGCCCTTAGATTTCTCTAAGGACCTTTTTAACTTTATAATAATTTTATTCTACACCAATAATAAATGAATAAACAGGTTGTTTTCCTTCGATAATATCTACTTCTGCATCAAAGTTATCTTCAATGTAGCTTTCGATTTCTTCTACTTCTTCATCAACAACATCTTCGCCAACAAGTAAAGTAATTAATTCAGAATCTTCATCTACTAGTTTTTCTAAACATACTTTTAAAGCATCTAATTTATTTGGTTTACATGCAACGATATCTTTTTCGACTAAAGCCATGTAGTCATTTGCTTTAATTTCAACACCATCGATGTTTGTATCTTTAATCGCAAATGTTACTTGTCCAGTTTTTACATTAGCTACAGCATCTTTCATTTCTTCAATATTGTCTTCTAAAGAAACTTCTGGATTATACATAACACATGCTGATAATCCTTGAGGAATTGTTTTTGTTGGAATAACAATAACATTGACTTCTCCTTCTAAGATTGTAGCTGTTTGTTGAGCAGTCATTACAATATTAGAGTTATTTGGTAAAATGATAACATTTTTAGCATTTACTTCTTTAACAGCTGCAACCATATCTTCAGTAGATGGATTCATTGTTTGTCCACCACTTACAACATAATCACAATGTAATTCTAAGAATGCATCTTCTACACCTTGTCCAGCACAAACAGAAATAATAGCTGTTTCTTTAGCTTCACGTTTTTGAGGTTTGCTATCATCAACACCTACAATACTTCCTTGATTTGCTGCAGCATTTTGTAAGTTATTTGCTTGTTCTTGCATATTTTCAATTTTTAACTTCACAAATTCACCAAATCTTTGTGCTAAATTTAAAGCTTCACCTGGTTTTAATGTATGTACGTGTACTTTAACGATATCTTCATCTTGTACAACGACGATACTGTTTCCTGGAATTCTTTCTAATTCTTTCTTTAATTGGTTTTCTGAGAATTTATCAATTAATGAAGGTTCAAGACGAACAATAAATTCTGTACAGTATCCATATCCTTCTTCACCAGATTCTAATTCAGTTCCAGCATTGACTTGACCTTCTGATTTAATATCAACAAAATCAACACGATCACCTGATAAAGCAGCCATAAATCCAGTTAAAACCAACAATAAACCTGCTCCACCACTATCAACAACACCAACTTCTTTTAATACTGGAAGTAATTCAGGTGTTCTTTCTAATGAATTTTCTGCTTCTTTAACAAAATAAGAGAAAACATCTTCAATTTCCATACCTGGTTGAGTATATTCAACGATCTTTTCACTTGATTCTCTAATAACAGTTAAAATTGTTCCTTCAACAGGTCTCATAACAGCTTTATAAGCAACTTCTGCCCCACTTTTCCAAGCATTGGCAAAAGCAACAGCATCAACACTTTCATGACCTTCTAAGCCCATTGCAAATCCTCTAAAGATTTGTGATAAGATAACACCTGAGTTACCACGTGCTCCCATTAATAAACCTTTAGATAATTTTTTAGCAATATCATAAATATTGTCACTATCCATATCTTTGATTTCTGCTGCACCAGCATTAAAAGTCATAGACATGTTTGTTCCAGTATCCCCATCAGGTACAGGGAATACATTTAAAGCATCTATTTCAGGATGATTATTATGAAGAGTATTCGCACCACATAAAACCATCTCTTTAAATAGCTTTCCTGTAAGTATTTGCATATTTTTCCTCCACTAATCGATATTACGAAGTCCTTGAACATAAACATTAACTGCCTCAACTTTGACATCTAATGTTGATTCAACAACGTATTTCACTTTCTTTTGAACTTCAACTAAAATTTCATTAATTTTAATTCCATACCCTAAAATGATATATAAATCTAAAATTAAACCAGTTTCTCCATCACTCGCAATAATTCCTTTAGAATAATTTTCTTTCTTTAATAATTCATAAAATCCATCTTTTAATTTCTTTTGGCTAGCCATACCTACTACACCATAACATTCAGTAGCAGCTCCACCAGCTACAGTAGAAACTACATCTAAAGAAATATTTACTGATCCTAAATTTGTATTTTTTTCAATTCATCAAGTTATCCTCCTTAAAATGATTTCATGTTCAAACATTATTATACCTTAAAAATATAATATTTACAAATTATAATCACTCTTTTAGTATCTTTCCAACCGCAAGCCATCATATCACATATTATTAAAAAAAAACTACAAATTAACTTATTTTTATCATCATATAAAGTATTTATATCACAAATATTGATAAAAACAGCTTTTTTAGTAAAAAAATGTTTGCATTATACTATAAATAATGTTAAATATAACACAGTACGTAGAACAACTACTAAAGGAGGGAAAAGAACATGTCAAGAAAATGCCAAATCAGTGGTAGAGGTCCATTATCAGGAAACACTCGTTCTCATGCGTTAAACTCAAGTAGAAGAAAATGGAATGTTAACTTACAAAAAGCTACTATTTTAGTAGATGGTAAACCTACAAAAGTTAGAATTTCTGCTAAAGAGTTAAGAACATTAAGAAAAGCTGGATAATAGATGAAGACAGTACATAGTACTGTTTTTTTGTTTATAAACAACTTATTAAAAAATAAAACACCTGTAGAAAGTATAAACAATACAACAAAAGCAAAATCTTATTTTCAAAAAAAAAGACATCGATCATTACCTTAAAAGCAATAAATCCGATGTCTTTTATCTTTAACTCCAAATTGACTATAAAAGTCTATAACACATTTTATTAAATCATAAATCACTATATAGCCATACATTTATATGTGTTATATAGCTTTTATTATTTAATCTTCTTTATTTCTTCTTTGAAGTGCAATATAATCCCCCAGCTGTTGCCATAAGTAAAATATATGGTACAACTGACATATCATCACCAGTTTTTATATGAGAGTTATTTTTTGTTGATGATGTTTTATTGCATCTTCTTTTTTAATACTTGTTTGTATTTGATCATTTGGTTTTTGATTTGGTTGATCATTATTTCCAGTTTGAGAAACTGTTTTTAAATTCTTAATGGCATCTTGTAGAGATGCTAAAGCTTGATCAACTTCATCTTGAGTTGTATTTTCATTTGTAAAACATCTTTTGCATGATCTAATGCTTCTTTAAATGCTTTCCATGAATCTACCGTATAATCTTTTTCAACAAAATCATTAGTTGTTTCAATAACATTTGATAATTCTTTTTTATCTACTATTACAGGAGCATCAATTAATACTTTAATAGCCTTATCTAAATCTCATAAGCCTTATCAACTTGTTCTTGAGTAGCATTACTATCTTCATTAACAATGATTGCTTCTAATAAAGCTTTTTCAAATCTTGACCATGACTCAATAGAATAGTTATTATTTTCTATTTCTTTGCATCATTAATCTTATTTGTTAGTTTTTCTTTGTTTGAGGTAACTGTATCTCTTAATGCATTGATTGCATTACGTAAATTATTTAGTTTCTTCAGTTACATCAACTTTTCCTTCAACATAAGATTTTTGAGCAACAATTAATGCATCAATCATTTCATTTACTGAGCCACTAGATTTACCAGTAATATTTAATGTTTCAGCTTCTAAAATCATATCTTTTAAGTTGAATCTTCAGGTATTTCTTCTAATTCAAACTTAACTTCTGCAATTTGATACCAGTTCCCTTTACCTTCAGTAAGAACAATTCTAACATATTTAGTCAATGTCTTATCAAAGTAATAGTTTTTTCAAATGCTGAATTATCTAACGTTCCTACTGTTGTCCAATTTTTCCATTCAGTGGAGATTTGCACATCAGCACCATCAATTATATCTTTACCAGCATTGCTTGGTTGAATGATTTGGATAGAACTAATATTTATTGGACGAGTAAATGTGAATTTAACTTCTTTACCAATTTCTTGGTTGCTATTAAACCAACATTTAGTATTAATATTACCATCAATCATATTATTGTAGTTATTAGATTGATAATAAGTATCAGTTGCTGAAATAGTTGGAACTTTAGCATTAGGTTTAACTAATGATTGCTTAGCTGTTTGAATTGCATTATAAGCTTCTTTAGCTTTTTCAACAGTTAATCCTTCACTATTAAGTAATGTTTTTCCTGTAGTTACAGCATTTTTATAAGCTTGATATCCACTTGAATAGTCACTTTCATTTAATGGATATGTAACTTCAACATATAATGAATAATATTCCAATTTTACAGCTTTATTTTTAGCATCTTGTAATGCTCTTAATGCGTTATTAACAGCTAATTGTCCACTTGTTTCGTCAAAATATATTTCTTTTGCCATTGTTAATGCTTTATTATAATCAGCTACAGTTTCATTAATATATTCACTTACTGCTAATGGTTCAAATATTTCTTTTTTTAAATCAGTTTTATCACAATGTAATTGATATTTTAAAGTAATTGTCATATTACCGTTATATTTACCATCTAATGGTAAATCTGATTCAATAAAACTATATCCAAATAATTCTTTTGCTTCAAAATGATAATCACTATCATTTAGACCATAGAATACATCATCTGCAGCAATAGTCTTACCATAATTATCAATATATTTGATAGTAACTGTTGCTGTATCTTCACCCTGGAACACTTCACCCGGAGCAGGTAAAGCCTCATTGAAGCCTGGAGTTCTTCCCAATTTATCAACAGCAGCTTTAAAAACATCATAGTCTGGTTGATTATCGTTCGCGTTCCACATCTTATAAGCTGTTGCACGTGTGCGATGATAGAATTTTATCTTCTACGCTTTGTTCGCTTTCATAATTTGGATCATCACACCAAACTGCGTAAGAACCACCCATTACATATTCTGGATAAGGTTCTTCAAAAGTTTGTGCTGTTCCGGATAAGTTAGAGAATTTACCAGGATGCCATTCATTATAAATACGATCACCTTCTGGTACTGCATTAGTTTGCCACCACCAAGAAAGTACATAGTACATATAAACATCAGAATAGTTGATTACTTTGTTACCATTAGCAACAAAATCCGCTACCGATGCACAGTTTTCAGGAGCTGCCCAGTAACAAACTTCAATGTCACTATCCAATGTATAACCCTCATAATCACCAAATAATAAACCATCATTCCATGCTCTTGGAGTCATTCCGTTATCTTTAACTATCTTAGAAATATCATTAAAATATGTCATAATTTGTCCGTATTGTTCATTACTAAAACTAGAGAATTTTAGCTAAGAACTCATCACCGCCAATATTAAAATGTTTACATCCCGCATCACCAAAGAATTCAATAAATTCAGTCATTAAATTTACTAAGAATTCTCTAGCTTCAGGATTTGTAAAGATATTAAAGCATTGATTTCGTCGAGCATCGGTTGGGAATAGTTCTCTACAACTGTAATCAGTTGGCAGATATTGTAAAACTGCTCCCGAGTGACCTGGAGAATCTAAAGAAGGCACGATTTCAATATGATAATCATTAGCAACTTGAATAATATCTAAAATATCTTGTTTACTTAATACATCATCATATTTATATTTAAATCCTTCGATTGCATCTTAGAGTATCACTTTGAATTCTAAATCCTTCATTTTCAGAAAAATGAAGTTGAACCGCATTATATTTTTGCCAAGATAAATCTTTGATTTGACGAATTATCCATTCTTTAGAGAATGGTTTACGAGCAATGTCTAAATGCATTGAACGTAATTCAACATCTGGATAATCAATAACAGTTCCTTTCTCTAATATTTTATCATTAATCTTTAACATTTGAATTACTGACATTAAACCATAATAAATACCAATTTCATCTTTAGCGGTTACTGTGATTTTATCAGTAATATCTAATTTGTAGCTTTCAGCTTTTCCTTCTAATTCAGCCACATCCTCCATTCTAACAACAATATCATTAACTACTGCATTTTCTTCTTTACCGAATACTATTATTGGGGCTTTGGATAAAACTCCAGCGGCTTCAAAATTTGAACTAGTTAATTTTAAATCTTTTAATAAAATAGTATTATTTAATGTTTTTTCATTTGCTACTACAAAAATTCGATTATTTTCAGCAAGAGTAAAATCTTGCCCCGCTTCTTTAGTATATTGTTGAACATTTGGATAAGTCATTAATGATGTTGTTGCAACATTGCCTTTAGCTAAAACTGCCTGAAAACCGACTGCTTGACAAATAATAGCAACTACCAAAAGTGCCGGTAAAACTACTTTAAGAAACTTATTCTTCGATACTTTTCCTTTCATTTTCTACTCACTTTAAATTAATAAATTAATACATATACTAGTTTTTATTAATGATGTAAATTAGGTATATAAAACCAAAAACCTTATCTAAAACTTTAATTTATGCTAATTATTATCAATTGTTTTATCAATAATAGAATATTAGTAAATTATTATAATAGAATAGTAATTCTGCTATATTTGTGAATGCCTATTTAAGCGAGTCATAAAACTATAAATAATACCCCTTAACATCAACATTAATCATTCACCAGTATTTTACGTATTATTTAAGTACTAATTTAACCCCTTTCCTAATTTTCTTTTTAAACTGCGAACATCCGTTTAAGCGCTTACATTTCTCGCTAAAAAAAGTGGTTAGGTTTAAATAAAATGACCGTATTTTTTTATAAAAACCTAACATCACATTCACTTCTATAAGAATCATATCATGATATAAATATATATTCAATAATATTTAACATATTATCCCGCTTTTTGTGATTTTTTTAACAATTAATAAAAAACATAACAAACTACTACAATTACAAAAAATTTTTTATCCATTAATAAACGCTTAAAAACTGTATTCATCCCAAAAATCCAGTTATCAATACAACTATAAAAGCCAAAAAAGTGAGATGAAACTGAACTCACCCCACTATATTTACTCGCTATTCTATCTTTTAAATCCTTTCTTAAATGATTCAAAGATAGATTCTTTTTTTACTTAATTTTTGTAATTGTTCATACAATGATTTTTCTTTACTAGAAAGTTTTGTAGGAATTTTAACTTCAACCTTAACCATTTGATCTCCGTATCCGTTTCCTCTTAAATCTTTGACCCCTTTACCTTTTAATCTTAAAGTTGTTCCAGATTGTGTTCCTGCAGGAATTTTAACTTTCACGTCACCTTGTACTGTTGGTACATCTACCTCACATCCTAAAGTTGCATCAACTGAACTAATAGGAATTGTAACATAAATATTACGTCCTTCACGAATAAAGTGTGTATTGTTTCTTACACGGATTTCTACAAATAAGTCACCATTAGATCCACCATTAGATCCTCTTCCACCTTTACCAGCAACACGTAATTGTTGGCCATCATTAATACCAGCTGGAATATCTAATTGAACAGTAACTGTTTTAGTAATATATCCTTTACCATGACAGTCAGGACATTTAACTTTAATTTCTTTACCAGTACCATTACAATGTGGACATGTTGTTTGTGTTACAAATGTACCAAATGGAGATTGTTGTTGTTTAGAAACAGTTCCTGTACCATTACAATGCGAACATGTTTGTACATCGTTTGGTGTTTTTGCACCACTACCATGACAATGTGGACATTCTGCATCATAAGTTACTTTAATATCTTTTTTAACACCATTGATTGCATCCATGAAATCAATTTCTAGACGCATTAAATGATCATCACCACGACGTGGTCCATTTTGTCTTTGACGACGACTTCCCCCGCCACCAAAGAATGATCCAAAAATATCTCCTAAATCGACATCTTCAAAACCAAATCCACCAAAAGCCACCGGCTCCAGCACCACCTGCACCTTGTTCAAAGGCTGCATGTCCATAACGATCATAAGCCGCTCTTTTATATCATCAGATAAAACTTCGTAAGCTTCTTGAACTTCTTTAAATTTTTCTTCTGCATCAGGTTCTTTACAGATATCGGGATGATATTGTTTTGCTTTTTTACGGTATGCACGTTTTATTTCATCAGCGTTTGCTGTTTTTGAAATCCCTAAGACTTCATAAAAATCTCTTTTACTTGCCATAAAATCATCCTTTCTATAATACTTTTAAAAAACCAAGGAAGAACCTTGGTTTTTTAAGTGATTAGTTCTTTTCTTCGAAATCAGCATCAACAACATTATCATCATTGTTATTTGATGTTGTTTGTCCAGCACCACCATTAGGGTTTGCTTGTTGTTGTTGATAAGCATATGATGCCATTTGTTGAGCCATTTGTTCTAATTCTGACATTTTAGCTTCAAGAGTAGCCATATCATTGTTATCTAAAGCAGTTTTTAATTCAGTTTTTAATTGTTCTGCTTGTTGTTTTTGATTAGCATCAATCTTATCACCTTGTTCAGCTAAAGTTTTATCAATTTCATTGATCATTTGTTCAGCTTTATTTCTTGTTTCGATATCTTTACGTTTCTTTTCATCTTCAGCTTTATTAGCTTCAGCTTCTTTTACCATACGATCGATTTCTTCATCAGATAATCCTGTAGAGTTTTGAATAACGATTGATTGTTCTTTTTGAGTTTTTAAATCTTTAGCTTTAACATTTACGATACCGTTAACGTCAATTGAGAAAGTAACTTCGATTTGAGGTACTCCTCTTGGAGCTGGTTCGATACCATCTAATTTAAATAAACCTAATTGTTTATTATCTCTAGCCATTGATCTTTCACCTTGTAATACGTTGATATCAACAGCTGGTTGATTATCAGCAGCAGTAGAGAATACTTGTGATTTAGTAGTTGGAATTGTTGTATTTCTTTCAATCAATACTGTCATAACTCCACCCATTGTTTCGATACCTAATGAAAGTGGTGTAACATCTAATAATAAGACATCTTTAACGTCACCAGCGATAACTCCACCTTGGATAGCAGCACCCATAGATACAACTTCATCTGGGTTTACTGATTTGTTAGGTTCTTTTCCAAGTAAACGTTTAACAGATTCTTGAACAGCAGGGATACGAGTAGATCCACCAACTAATAATACTTGATCAATTTCACTTGGTTGCATTCCAGCATCACTTAATGCTTGTCTAACTGGTCCTTCAGTAGCTACAACTAAGTCTCTTGTAATTTCATCAAATTTAGCTCTTGTTAATGATAATTCTAAGTGTAATGGTCCAGCAGCACCAGCTGAGATGAATGGTAATGAAATTTGAGTTTGCATTACACCAGATAAGTCTTTTTTAGCTTTTTCTGCAGCTTCTTTAATACGTTGCATTGCCATTTTATCGTTAGATAAATCAATACCATTTTCTTTCTTGAATTCATCTACGATGTAGTCCATGATTTTCTTATCGAAATCATCCCCACCTAATTTATTGTTACCAGCAGTAGCTAATACTTCAAATGTACCATCAGCTAAGTCTAAGATAGATACGTCGAAAGTACCACCACCTAAGTCATAAACTAATACTTTTTGTTCTTGGTCTAATTTATCAAGACCGAATGCTAATGCTGCAGCAGTTGGTTCGTTGATGATACGTTCAACATCTAAACCAGCGATTTTACCAGCATCTTTTGTTGCTTGTCTTTGAGCATCATTGAAATATGCAGGTACAGTGATAACTGCTTTTGTTACTGTTTCACCTAAATAAGCTTCAGCAGTTGCTTTTAAGTTTTGTAAGATCATTGCTGAAATTTCTTGTGGTGTATAAGATTTACCATTTACATTTTCTTTATGATCAGTACCCATATAACGTTTAACTGACATTACTGTATCAGGGTTTGTTACTGCTTGTCTTTTTGCAGCTTCCCCAACAATAATTTCACCATTTTTTAAAAGATACAACTGAAGGTGTTGTACGATTTCCTTCTGGGTTTGCAATTACTTTTACTTCATTGTTTTCTAACACACTTACACATGAGTTTGTAGTTCCTAAGTCAATACCAATAATTTTTGCCATAATATAAATCCTCCTATTTTATTCACTTACTTTTACTAAAGATGCACGAATAACGCGATCTTTTAACATATAACCTTTTTGTAACTCTTCAACAACCATACCAGGTTTAAAGTTTTCATCACTTACAGTCATTACTGCTTGGTGGAAGTTAGGATCAAATTCTTTACCTTCAGCTTCAATCACTTTAACTCCTTGGTTTTCTAATAATGTCATGATTTGTTTATAAATCATTTCATATCCTTTTAAGAAGTTTGCCACTTCTTCACTTGGATTTTCAATTGCTAATGATCTTTCAAAGTTATCAACGATTGGTAACATTTGTTCAATAAAACCTTGCATCATGAACTTTAAGTTATTTGCATGTTCATTTTGCATACGTCTTTTAATGTTTTCCATATCCGCAAACACTTTATAATAATCATTTTTCCATTTATCAACTTCACCTTGAAGAATTTTAATTTGATCTTCTTGATCAACTTTTTCCTCTTCAACAACTTCAGCCTCAGCTTCTTTGTTTTCTTCAACTTCTTCAGTTACTTCTTTTTCAACTTTAGTTTCCTCAGCCAATTTGTTCACCTCTATTTCTCATCTTGTTTATCTTCTAAACAAGCCTTTTCAATATTTTCAGATATATACTCTACTAATGCCACTACTTTTTCATAAGGCATTCTTGTTGGACCAATTACCGAAATAGAACCTTTTGATGTTTCCCCTGTTTTAAATGAAGCAGAGATTACTGAAACATCATTCATTTTCCCTAGAGGTGTTTCATTTCCAATATTGATTTGAATACCATCCTCACTCGATAACGGTAGAGTTTTCCACACTTTTGAATTTTCAAAAGCACTTACAAGTCTTCTTAATTTATCCACATCATTAAATTCTGGTTGATAGAGAATATTTTCTTTTCCAGAAAAATAAACACTATTTGAAGCAAATTTAACGAATGCTTCCAAAAACGCATTAAATAATTCTTCATGTTGCTTCACTTGCGTTGTAAGAATTGGTCGAACATCTCGTTCTAAACGAAATGCCACTTCACTGATAGGTGTTCCTATCAATAATTCATTCATCACATTAACACAACTTAATAAATCTTCCATTTCTACATCACTTGAAAATTGGAAAACTTTATTTTCAACATGACCTTGACTTGTAATGATAATTGCTGTTACACGTCCATCATCCAAAGGAACAACAGAGATGCGTTGCAACATATCATCTGAAGCATTTCCTAATGCAACACTTGTAAGATGAGTTAATTCACTCAACATGTTACAACTTTCATGCACCATCTCATTTAAATTTCGACGATGCTTATTAATAATTGTAGCAACTTGATTTTTTGTTCCTTCATCCAAATCAACTTTTCCTAAGTTATGAACATAGAAACGATATCCTTCTTTAGAAGGTACTCTTCCTGAAGAAATATGTGTTTTTTTACTAGATAGCCATAATTTTCTAGAAAGTTCATTTCATTACGAATCGTTGCACTTGAATACGGTAGTTGATATTTTACCATCAATGCCTTGGATCCAACCGGTTCAGCATTTTCGATAAATTCTTCAACTATACATTTGAATATCAGCATTTGTCTTGCTGTTAACATCAAGTTCACCACCTTTAGCACTCCTATTTCTCTTGTGCTAAATACATTATACATTTTATTTTAGCACTGTCAACAACTTGGTGCTAAAAAATTAAAAAAATAGCATTCCTGCTATTTCGTAAAATCAATTAATATATCATTTAAAACATATTGCCCTTCTTGCGTTGACTTTTAAATAATCATTTTTACAATCATCAATTC
>ENA-OPYX01000830-OPYX01000830.1-human-gut-metagenome-genome-assembly--contig:-NODE-830-length-17723-cov-6.825244_pt1 | contig 17723 bp, 14 predicted proteins | sample MGYA00242639_ERZ504486 | MGnify/ENA primary metagenome ERZ504486 (study PRJEB26092, sample SAMD00036296) | human gut metagenome | host: Homo sapiens | study: EMG produced TPA metagenomics assembly of... | reverse complement strand
CCAGCACAGATGCTGATATCCTTGGCGTGATCTCAGCAGGTGATCAGGTTCAGAAGACAGGTACTGATGGTGAATGGGTTCAGATCGACTACGACGGTCAGACCGGATACATCAGAGGAGATTTACTCGAATAAAATTGAATATGGAACGTAAAAAATACAGGCGGTTATCTTTGTGGTAACTGCCTGTATTTTTACGTTCCGTTTTTCTGACATTGTTTTTGTCAGCTTCTGCTGGAGATTTTGCTGTTTTTATTACTTTTCGCAATTGAAGCAAGGGACTTACTTGATTTATAGCAATCCTCTGAAATAATGCATCTTAATCCAGTCCATCAGAGTGTGAAATTCTGCTGAACTGTCTTAAATGCATTATTTACGAGGATTGTTATAGTTAAATTCACCGTATGTAACTCCTGCCGATAATTCTGTCTGATGCAGGGAAGCCAGTTCGTGTACTGTTACAAGCTGATAGCCTTCTTCGATAAGCTGCGGGATCAGGATCTCGGCTGCATCTACAGAGGTGCTGAAGATATCGTGCATCAGAATAATGGAACCATCTTTTACATTATTCATGACTTCCTCAACCGTAGATTCCACATCCTGCGTTTTCCAGTCCAGAGTGTCAATGGACCACAGAATCATCGGGGTTCCCACAGTTGATTTTACCGTATCATTAACAGATCCATATGGCGGGCGGACCACCGAAGCTCCCTCACCTGTAAGATTTACAAGCTGTTCATCCACTCTTGCAATTTCTGAACTGATCTCATCCGAAGAAAGAGTCGCCAGATCCTTATGGTCATAAGTGTGGTTTCCAAGTTCACAGCCCAGTTTTTCATGCGTTTTACTTCGTCCGGAAAACTGGCAATCTCAGTACCCACCATAAAGAAAGTTGCCTTTGCATTATTTTCTTCCAGACAGTCCAGAAGACGGTCTGTAAAAGAACTGGGACCATCATCAAAAGTAAGGGCAACCGACTTCTTTGCCGTAGATGTACCGGACTTGTCAGAGGTAGCTGACTTATCTGAAGATTTCTTCTTCGAGGATTTTTTCTTTGGCGTATAACCTTTCAGAGAACCATCTGTATCCAGTTCATAAGTTTTCTTATCTATTATCACAGTCCCTGTCTGCAGAATACCATCCATATCAAAATAATACCGCTTCTTTCCGATATCTGTCCAGCCTGTCTGCATAATACCGGTCTCATCCATATAGTACTGTTTCCCGTCTGTATCTGTGAACCATCCTGTGTATGGCTTATCATCTACCAGAAACATCCAGTTACTTCCACTGGAAGCCCAGCTGCCCTCTGATGCCTCAGGCGAGATATCAGTGCTTAATACAGGACCGCCCGGAGAAGTCTCAGATGAATCTGAAGAAGTGCGTCCAAACAGTTTCCCGGAAGAAGAATCCGTAAAATTATCATTGCTATCAGTCAATGTTTCCTCAGAAGTAAACTCCGCAGAATCCTGATCTTCTGACACGAAAGCTCCGGTATCGCTGATGGCATCTGCCTGTGAAGTCACAGCGGAAGAACGGGTGAAAATTCCTCCAAGTATCAGACACAGAATAACAGAAAGTGCGATCAGCCACCGGTTTGTACGTGGTAAATGATCTGACATGAAAGCCTCCTTTTTGATAAAATCAGTGACAAAAAAGATATCCTGTCATTCGATATCATACAATAAAATCTGACAAAATACAAGGCGATTCCCCATTCCTGCCCTTTTGAAAAAAATTCCAGAAAAATTCCATCAAAATTTCACCGTTGATAAGATGTACAAAAAATTATATAATAGAACAATGGACGAAAAAATCAGAATAAACAAATATTTAAGCGAGGCAGGCATATGCTCCAGACGGGAAGCCGACCGGATGATCGAAGAGGGAAGGATTACGGTAAACGGAAAAAAAGCAGAAAGCGGTCAGAAAGTCAGCCTGGAAGATGAGATCTGTGCAGACAATATACCTGTCCATAAAAATGAAAAAAAAGTACTGCTTCTTTTTAACAAACCCAGAGGAATCGTGTGCAGCACAAAGCAGCAGTTTGATGAGACGACGGTAACAGATTATCTGGATTATCCTCTGCGTGTTTATCCTGTGGGCAGACTGGATAAAGAATCACAGGGCCTTCTCCTTCTGACAAATGAAGGAGATCTGGTCAATAAGATCATGCGCGCCGGAAACTATCATGAGAAAGAATATTTTGTGACAGTGAATAAGCCGGTGGACAGGGAATTTGTCCGAAGGATGAGCAAGGGAGTCCCTGTTCTTGATACAGTGACCAGACCATGCAGAGTGGTGCAGACAGGAGAATGCAGCTTTCGGATCATTCTGACACAGGGACTGAACCGGCAGATCCGCAGAATGTGCCGGTATCTGGGATATGAGGTACAGAAGCTGAAAAGGATCAGGATCATGAATCTGACTCTGGACGGGATCAGAGAAGGCGAATACAGAGAGATCACAGCACAGGAGTGGGAAGAACTGAACCATTTACTGGAATCTTCCACAAGTGAAACAGTGATCAGAACAGGAGAACAGAATGGAAACAGCAGCGATCATGCGAATGAAAGAGCTGGTGCAAAAGCTGGACAGGGCAGCAAAGGCGTATTACCAGCAGGATACAGAGATCATAAGCAACAGAGAGTACGATCAGATGTACGACGAGCTTCAGGCTCTGGAGAAAGAGACAGGCACTGTTCTGGCAAACAGCCCAACCATAAGCGTAGGGTACGAGGCAGTTGACCAGCTTCCAAAAGAAGAACACGAATCCCCCATGCTGTCTCTGGACAAGACTAAGGACAGAGAAGTTCTGAGGGAATTTATCGGGGAACACAAAACGCTTCTGTCATGGAAGCTGGACGGACTGACGATCGTTCTTACCTACGAGAATGGAGAACTTGCCAAAGCAGTTACACGTGGAAACGGTGTGACAGGAGAGGTTGTCACCAATAATGCCAGAGTATTTAAAAACGTTCCTCTTAAAATCCCGTATCAGGGAAGACTGGTGTTGCGTGGGGAAGCGATCATTACCTATTCGGACTTTGAACGGATCAATGAATCCATAGAAGACGTTGATGCGAAATACAAGAATCCGAGAAACTTATGCAGCGGTTCTGTCCGCCAGTTAAACAATGAGATCACAGCCCGCAGGAATGTGCGTTTCTACGCATTTACGCTGGTAAGCGCCGACGGGGTTGATTTCCATAATTCAAGAGCCCGGCAGTTTGAATGGCTGAAAGAACAGGGATTTGATGTAGTGGAATACAGGACAGTCACAGCTTCAACGCTGGATGAAGCCATGGAATATTTTTCAACTGCGATCACTGAGAATGATTTTCCGTCGGACGGACTGGTTGCTCTTTATGATGATATTGCATACGGAGATTCCCTTGGAAGAACAGCGAAATTTCCCAGAAATGCTTTTGCATTCAAATGGGCAGATGAGATCAGAGAAACCCATCTTCTGGAGATCGAATGGAGCCCATCAAGAACAGGGCTGATCAATCCGGTGGCTGTTTTTGAACCGGTCGAGCTGGAGGGAACCACTGTGAGCCGTGCCAGCGTACACAATGTGAGCATTCTAAAAGAATTGCAGCTTGGTATCGGGGATACGATCACTGTATATAAAGCAAATATGATCATTCCGCAGATTGCAGAAAACCTCACACGCAGCAGTAAACTGGAAATTCCGGATACTTGCCCTGCATGTGGCCATGGAACGCAGATACAGAAGGTAAATGATGTGGAGGCACTTTACTGTACAAATCCTGACTGTGCCGCAAAGAAGATCAAATCCTTTGCACTTTTTGCAAGCAGGGATGCCATGAACATTGACGGACTGTCAGAAGCAACACTGGAGAAATTCATTGCAAGAGGCTTTATTCATGATTTCGGAGATATTTTTGAGATTGGAAAGCATCGTGATGAGATCGTGGAGATGGACGGATTCGGGGAGAAATCCTTTGAGAACCTGATGACCAGCCTTGATAAAGCTAAGGAGACTACTCTTGCGAAGGTGATCTACAGCCTTGGAATCGCCAATATCGGCCTTGCCAATGCAAAAGTGATCTGCAGGCATTTTGATGATGATCTGGAGAAGATCCGTCATGCAGATAAAGAGGAGATCAGCTCTATTGATACCATCGGACCGGTAATTGCCGGAAGTCTGACTGATTATTTTTCAAACGAGGATAATAACAGAAAACTGGATCATCTGATGAGCCATCTGACTGTTAAGAAAGAAGAAAAGACAGGTGAGCAGATTTTCCGGAACATGAATTTCGTTATCACAGGAAGTGTGGAGCACTTTGCAAACAGAGCACAGGCAAAGGAATTTATTGAGTCTCTGGGAGGCAAGGTGACCGGATCAGTAACATCGAAGACGAACTACCTGATCAATAATGACACAACTTCCAATTCTTCAAAGAATAAAAAAGCCAAAGAACTGGGAATTCCAATCCTTTCGGAAGAAGATTTCCTGAAGATGGCACAACAATAAAATAATAAGAACAGGAGATAAGATAATGCCAATTAAAATACAGAGCGATCTGCCCGTAAAAGAGATTCTGGAAAAAGAAAATATTTTCGTGATGGATGAGTCACGTGCATCCCATCAGGATATCCGCCCCATTCAAATCCTTATTCTGAACCTGATGCCTCTGAAAGAGGAGACAGAGCTTCAGCTTCTGCGTTCCCTTTCCAACACACCGCTGCAGGTGGATGTCACCTTTATGGCAGTACAGAGCCATGAAGCGAAGAATACATCTGTGAGTCATCTGAATAAATTTTATCAGACATTTCCGGAACTGAAAAATAACAAATATGATGGAATGATCATCACAGGTGCTCCTGTAGAGCAGATGGAATTCGAAGAGGTAGACTACTGGAAGGAACTGGTAGAGATCATGGACTGGACAAACACCCATGTTACCTCCACCATTTATCTGTGCTGGGCTGCACAGGCAGGACTCTACCACCACTATGGACTGAAAAAACGCAAACTTGATAAGAAGATGTTCGGTCTTTTCTGGCATAAAGTGATGAACCGTAAGATTCCGCTGGTACGCGGATTCGACGATATGTTCCTTGCACCTCATTCCAGACATACGGAAGTTCCCATCGAGGATATCCATAACTGTAAAGAGCTGACAGTGCTTGCTGAATCCGATGAAGCAGGGCTTTTCCTTGCAATGGCAGACGGCGGCCGCAAGATCTTTGTAATGGGACATCCTGAATATGATCGTGTGACTCTTGATGGTGAGTACAAACGTGATGTCAGCAAAAACCTGCCCATCGAAATCCCGGAGAATTATTACAAAGACAACAACCCGGAAAACAGACCGCTCCTTATGTGGAGAGCACATGCGAACAACCTGTATACAAACTGGTTGAACTACTACGTCTACCAGTCAACTCCATTCGACCTGTATGGAACACCGGATTTCAGCGAGATCTAAAGGGTTTGCGAGAAGTTCAATTTCACTATCTTACCGTATTTTTACGTAATTTCATGCGAAAATGGAGTAAAAATGGGGTATGGATTCAGTAAAAATGGGGTATGGATTCAGTAAAAATGGGGTATGACATATATCTAACAATGTATAATAGGGAATTTCACACAGTAAATGCCTGATATTGCCAATTGAATATTTTAAACATCTGAATAAGTCCATGTACTTGTATAACTACAGGTATGTGGGTTTATTACTATAAAAAAGAAACCAGTAATAAAAGTAATTCCAAAGAATGATATAAAACTGTGTCCTGTATGCAAAATTGGAACTAAAAAGGAATCATTAATTGTTAATTATTTGGAAAATGGGAAGAACAAACGGAACTTGTTGACATCATATCATTGTGAAGTATGTAAATCTTCCTATATTCCAGATTCTTTATATCGTACTTATACAGCGCATAAAGATAAGAACAATATAGATGTGGAATTTGTAATGGAACAGGTAGCACAACAGTAGGATAACGGAAGGGAACTAAAACAGTCATCCGTATAACCATCCCCGTCCTTCACAGAATCAATTCTATGCTGAAATTCCTTATATATAGCCTTAAATTCTGGACGAAAACCATCTACCCTAACAACTTTACCCTTAAAGCATTTGCGTTGAAATTTGATGGTTATTTCTTTTGTATATTGTGAAGAAATGAGTATAAGATGACTGCTGCTACACTGATATCTATATCTGTTTTGTCAGAATCAAAAAACAGGTTGCTGAATAGACATAATCTATATTATAATACAAGCATAAGAAACTGAAATTTACAAAAATGAACAGGAGTGAGAGTAGTGCCAGAAATATCATTGTTTTACGGAATACGTGTTACCATCCATGTATTATAATGATTATATGCCACCACATTTCTATGCAGAATATAATGGACAAAAAGCATTAGTAGATATTAATAACATTCAAGTGATTCGAGGTTCATTACCAAATAAACAACTTAGACTTATATTGGCGTGGTGTACTATCCATCAGGATGAACTGATGCAAAACTGGGAACTTGCAAAAGATATGAAGCCATTAAATAGAATTAATCCGCTTATCTAAAGGGGGAAATCATATGAACGAATATTTTCCGACAGTAGTACAGGTGATACCATTGGATAACTTTCATGTGCAGGTATTCTTTGATGACGGTAAGATTGTAGACTATGATGCTACAGAAGATTTGAAAGCAGAAATATTTAAGCCATTAAGAGATATTGATGCATTTAAAGAAGCTTGTACCGTTATGAATGGTACTCTTGCATGGGATCTTTCTGGCAACAGAGATGAATCCAGTTGTATTGATATTGATCCGTTTACTGTATATGAGTTAGAATCCATTAATAATCTGATTGCTTGAATAATGTGATCACAATTTAATATGAGCAGCATGAAAGCCCTCGGGAGTTAATCCTGGGGGGCTTTTGGTATAGCCAAATCCGGTGAAGTATGTTATTATATGCATCAGTTCTCAGAATCGGGAATATTCAGTTGAGATAAGAAAGGACACAACAATCATATGAACATAGGAAACAATATAGGAAATATCATGAAGATCACAGGCGCATGGAACACCTTTAAGAGCAATCATCCCAAGTTCCCGGCATTCTGTCAGGCAGTTTCACGCAAAGGACTTAAAGAAGGAAGCATTATTGAAATTGCGATCACCACTCCTGAGGGAGAGAAGATAGAGACAAACCTGAAAGTAAAGGACAGTGACCTGGAATTACTGAAACAGTTGTCTGACCTGAAAATGTGAAAAAGTTTACAAAAATTTTATTTGAATAACAGATATAAATCTGCTATAGTATTCTATGTTGGTTAAGTTGATTATTATTCGTTCCCATATATAAGAATGATAGGTTCTCAAAAGAAAGAAGAGGAAGAAAATTGCGTAAAAAATCACATATTTTATTAGCAAGATACCTTGCGGATCAGATGCAGACCACAGCAAGCCTGCAGTCTCACAGAAAGGCTTTCTGTCTGGGCAGCATTCTGCCGGATATCAAACCGTCCTTTATCACCAGAAGACACGAGTTCTACGGAACATTTGAAGATGTCAAGAACCGGATGAAAGAACTGGCAGATATCAGACCGGATGAGAGTAACCAGAGAGTTTACTGGCGGCGGTTCGGCGAAGTGATCCACTATATGGCGGATTATTTTACCTTTCCTCATAACAAAACATATACAGGAAGCTTCAGCCAGCATAATCATTATGAGAAAGTACTTAAGAACAGACTGAAAGAATGTATACAGCAGGGAAAAGCACATGCATATCTGGAACCGGCCATCCGCTTCGCAGATTTCTCCACCCTGATCGATTATATCGAAGCTACTCATGAGAAATACCTCAACAAGCTCCGCAGCGTGGAAGAGGATATCCGCTTTATCCTGAATATGTGTTTTCAGGTAGTGCAGGGACTGATACAGATCTGCATTGGTAATAAGAACTTTGCAGGAGCCATTCAGGCAGCCTGACAGAGATACGCTAAGAATACAGGAAGGCTGTGTGGAAATCATATCCGCACAGCCTTCCTGCATTCTGAAATATATCTTTCTCACTGCTTGAGTCGGTTAAAATGTGACAAAAAAATGAATTTTGGTCAAATCTGGAATTTACCTGCCCTGAGCTGTTGATTTCAAAAAATGATTATGCTAGAATAAAACAGGTTAATATTTCGGGATAATTCACTTATGAAATAACATAATAATGTGAAAAGTAATTTAGACAGTATGCCCTTATAAACAGGGGGTAAGGACATGCTCACAGTAAGAAGGGAGCAATTTAGATATATGAAAAACAAGTATCTTACCAGATTCTTATGTCTGACATTGATGTCAGGAATGGTATTATCCGGTCCTGCGTCCGTACTTGCAGCAGAGGATACTGCTGCGTATACAGCAGACGGTTCTGATTTCAGCGATTCCGGTGATTTTGATTCAGGATCAGAGGATCCGGCGCCGGCAGATCCGACTCCTGCAGAGCCAACACCTGCGCCGGTAGATCCGACTCCTGCAGACCCGACGCCTGCACCGGTAGATCCGACACCAACAGATCCGACACCAACACCTGCAGAACCAACACCTGCACCGGCAGATCCGACTCCGACACCAACAGATCCGACTCCGACACCTGCGAATCCGACACCAACACCGTCTTCACAGATTACGAAGGCAGCCCAGGATGTGATCGACAGAATCAAAGAGTTGAACGCACAGACCATCACGCTGGAGAAGAAAGCCACTGTTCAGAGCATCCGCACTGCATATAATGCCCTGTCTGATACAGAGAAGGCACAGGTTTCTAATTATAATCTGCTGGTTCAGGCAGAAGCGACTATTGCTCAGCTGGAAGCGCAGAAGAACAATGCGAATACGAATAATCCATTTACGAGTAATACCAGTGCTGCACAGACCGGAACTCCGGTATATTATGCGTCCAATATCCACGCAGGTAAGGATTTCTATCTGGACAGCCTGAAGAATAACTACAATCTGACCTTCTCAGATGATTTCGCTTCTGTTATGGATGAGATTGAGAAGGAATATAAAGAGAAGAACAAAGTAGCAGATGCCAGCGATGTAAACGGCAGCAAGACCACCACATCTGCAGACAGTCTTCTGGTAAGAAACTGGCAGGATATCCTTGCAGTCTATGTATATCAGCAGAGCCAGGACGGAAAAACAGAATTTACCCTGGATTCCTCCTGCAAGAAAGACCTTGCGAAAATCTTTGCAGAGATGAACCCGATCGTAAGGGACAAGCAGGATATCACTCACGTTACATACGCTAATCGTAAAATCAACTACTATATTAAGAAAAATAAAATCGAAAAAAAGGATCGTACGATCCTTAAGAAATATGTGGAGACAGACTGCAAACTCCTCTGCGCGGTAGTAACAGCTGCCAACGGTTTTGTCCGCGAGAGCGTAGGAGATGACGTTTCCGAGGAAAGAGTAAATGTTATCTCCGCAGCCTATTCACTGGTTGGTAAAGTCGGTTACTTCTGGGGCGGCAAATCCACAGTGATCGGTGAAGATCCAGGCTGGGGAACCAGCGAGAAGGTATCAGCTGAGGGAAGCAAGAGCACCGGAACCATCCGCGCATACGGACTGGACTGCAGTGGTTTTGTCACCTGGGCAGTGATCAACGGATATCAGGATAAAGCAATGCAGGAAGCTGTAGGCGACGGAACTTCTGATCAGTGGGAGAAAGCAAACGTGGTAACTGAGGCAGATGCACAGCCCGGAGATCTGGTGTTCCAGAAAGGACCGGAAGCAGGAAGCGATAATCATGTAGGTATTCTCTGCGGTAAAACAGACGCAGGTGACTGGATCGCAGTACACTGCTCCTCCGGCAAGAATGGAGTAACAGTAGGCGAAGCATACAGTGCAAGCTTCCGTTACATCCGCCAGCCATCCTTCTACCCGACACAGGAACAGGTTCAGGAAATGCAGAGCAGCAGTACGGTAAGCACAACAACAGGTGATGCAGCAGCTTCCACAGGAACAGATATCTTTTCTGCAAATGTGACAGTAAGCAATACTCTGCAGGATGCGATGAAGTCAAATACTTCCGACTCAACAGGATTCACAACATCAGAATCCACTGAGAAGACTTCCATCCTTCCGGATAAGATCGATTTGTCAAAAGAGAAAGTCGCTGTATTTAAGGCAAAATAAAATGTATAAAAGAAGAGAAAGTCATACAAAAAAGTCTGGCTTTCCCTTCTTTTTTCGTGTGTAAACTTTTTATCTGTTAACTTAAACAGTTAAGTAAAAACTGACGAATTTGCTTATTGGTCTGCGGAATATGCTTCAAAAACAAAAAATATTCGAAAATATGGAAACCCCTGGAGAGTACAAAAACCTGTGAGTAGATGGATATTTATATCATCAAAAGCATATTCGTTGAAGTAGGAATGGAACATAAAAGTTTATAATTTTTTATAAGTTTTCAGTAACGGTGTCATTAATCTATATGAAGGGATTTGAGAGAGATACGATCATGTATGAAAAAGGTCAGGAAGCTGAACGCAAAAATACAGAAAGGGAACGTCAGAGAGCGGATTTTGCTGAAAAAGAAAAAATAAAGGCCCCAAAAGAGACAACAGAAGCACTTAAAAGAGTAGCTGAACTGGAGAAGATTTTGCAATGTAAAACTACGGAGGGTAAATAAGATTATCTTAAGATAGCCACAGACTGGCACCCATCCAGCCTGCGGCTTTTTCACCCACTATTTTTGAGTTGACTTTTTGGCACATTGCGCATATACTAACAGTAGCTAAGGAATGTGGTGAGATTCCTTGAAGCAAAACAAAAAACCCTCAGAGTGCCAGCTCTGGGGGCTTTCTTGCTCGTTACGGTGAGCTATTCCGTTTAGACTGTTGCTGTCTATCGTCTGCTGTCCAGCCATTTGCATATGTAGTAGCTAACTACGCCTGCTATAACAGAGACAAGAAATGTGGTGAGAATTTCTTCCATGGAGTCCACCTCCTTTCTGCTGGAGGTTTGACAGCTTTTTGAGTATAACATGTTTTAGAACAACTTGGAATAGTAAAACCTGGCATGAGTTAACTGATAGAGGCAGTTAGGGGAGAACCCTCTGCCGGGACTGGTATTAATACTGAACAGGTCTGGCGGGGTCGCACGCCTCAATGACTGTTTTTGAGGCGCTCCCTTTATGAAATTAAAAAATTAGGAAAAAATATTATTGTTGTACTGCATGATGAGTAAGTGGTATAATAATACAAGTTTATATTGCAGAAAAAAGTTGTTGTTCGTGAGAGGCTGGGAATAATGATTGAGTGGAAACAAATGACGATGCAGGAAGCAGAGAATAAAATGGAGGTGCTTCGGGAGATTTTTGATGTAGTCCGTCTCCTGAAAGGGAGTGATCTGCAGGCTGCCGGAATGGAAAGTAAGCTTGCAGGAAGAGAAAATCTTTGCCAGTGTTATGCTTTCTGGAATAAAGATAAAAGATGTGAGAATTGTATTTCCCTTAAAGCACTGGAGGAGAAGAAACAGACATCCAAAATTGAATTTCTCGATTCTGATATGTATCAGGTATTTGCAAGGTATCTGGAGATTGACAGTGAGCCTTATGTAATGGAAATGCTGAAAAAGCTGGACGAAAGCACACTGACTGATGAGGAAGGATATGAAAAACTGACGGAAAAGCTGACGGTATATAGCGAAAAGCTGTATAAGGATGTGCTGACAGGGGCGTATAATCGCAGATATTTTGAGGAAAAAGTCAAAAATATGTCTTTGAATGCCGGAGTTGCAGTTATCGATCTGGATGATTTCAAATTGTTCAATGATACTTATGGTCATGATGGAGGAGATCTGGTACTGACAACCGTAGTAAATGTAATTCGACATTATATCCGTCGTACGGATATTCTGGTGCGCTATGGAGGAGATGAATTTCTGCTGATCCTGCCCGGAATTGAGAAGGAAGTCTTTTCACAGAAGCTCCGTATGATCCAGGAGAAGATCCATGCGACGCATATTCCGGGTTTTAATCGTCGGAAGCTTTCAGTGAGCATTGGTGGAGCTATGTTTACCCATGGCAGATTGGAGGAAGCAATCACCAAAGCAGACAGACTTATGTATATGGCCAAGGGACATAAAAATATAGTAGTGACCCGGTGGGAGCAGAAGCAAAATACAGACAAGATGGAAAAAAGGAACCTGCTTCAGCTTCTGGTTGTTGATGATTCTGAAATGAACCGTGAGATACTTAAGGAAATTCTGGGAAAAGAATACCGGATACTGGAGGCCTGTGACGGAGAAGAGGCTCTGAAGATGCTGGAACAGCATGGAACTGAAATCTCATTGGTCCTGTTAGATATTATTATGCCCAAAATGGATGGATTTGAAGTACTCGCCTATATGAACAGAGATAAATGGATCGAGGATATACCGGTGATTATGATTTCCAGTGAAGGATCAGAAAGTTATATCCGTCGTGCCTACGAACTGGGGGCTTCGGATTATATAAGCAGACCATTTGATGCCAAGGTGGTATATCAGCGGGTTATCAATATGATCAAGCTCTATGCCAAGCAGAGGCGTCTGATCCATTTGGTAACAGATCAGATTTATGAAAAAGAGAAAAACAACCGTATGATGACCGGGATTCTCAGTCAGATTGTAGAGTTCCGAAATGGTGAAAGCGGGCTTCATGTGTTGCACATCAATATTCTGACTCAGCTTTTGCTGGAGAAACTGATGCGAAAATCAGAGAATTACAATCTTTCCTGGTCTCAGCAGCATATGATCGCCACAGCTTCCGCACTTCATGATATCGGTAAGATTGGAATTGATGAAAAAATTCTGAATAAACCCGGAAAGCTTACAAAGGAAGAATTTGAAGCCATGAAACAGCACACGATCATAGGTGCCCGGATGCTTGACAGCCTGGAAATGTATCATGATGAAGAGATGATGAAATATGCCTATGAAATATGCCGCTGGCATCATGAACGTTATGATGGAAAAGGATATCCGGATGGTTTGAAGGGAGAAGAAATCCCCATATCTGCACAGGTGGTATCACTGGCAGATGTGTATGATGCCCTGGTAAGTGACCGGGTATATAAGAAAGCATATTCTCATGAGAAGGCAATGGAAATGATCCTGAATGGAGAATGCGGAATGTTTAATCCTCTTCTTTTGGAATGTCTGGTGGAAATTCAGGATAAAGTACGCAAGGAACTTGGTATTAAAGATGTGAATGAATGTCTGGAATATCTGGAAGAGAGAAACAGATAAAATCCCCCTGAAAAGAGCCTAAACTCAGCGATGAATGGGTGTACATTTCTGTAGATCTGAATGGATTAAAATGGGAAGACAGAGATCGATTCATGAAATGCAAAAATATTTTGTAAAAAATTTTCCTGAGTATCTTGACAGGGAATAAATAATCCTTTATAGTATAGCACAGATTTGGTGTGTTACTGGACAGGCAGGCATTAACCGGTCATAAATGTTATTTTTTAATGTTTATGGGGGTTAGTGCCTTTTTTTGATGTATTTTATGTGGTAAAACGCGGAATAATCATATGTCAGAAGGTTTTAATCTCCCGGAAACAAGACGGTTTATTCGCACGAATAAGGAAAAGGAGACAAAAGAACATGAAAGACAAGATTTTTGGAGTTTTGCAGCGTGTGGGAAGATCCTTTATGCTTCCGATCGCAATTCTCCCTGTTGCAGGTCTGCTGCTTGGTATCGGCAGTTCCTTCACAAATGAAACAACCATCGCTACCTATGGATTGCAGAAGATCCTGGGAAGCGGAACATTACTTAATTCTCTTCTGATCATTATGAACAAGGTCGGAAGTGCTGTATTTGACAATCTGCCGCTGATCTTTGCTGTTGGTGTTGCCATTGGTATGGCAAAGAAAGAGAAAGAGGTTGCTGCTCTTTCTGCGCTGATTGCATATTTCGTTATGAATGTGGCTGTCAGTGCCATGCTTCTTATCAACAATGAAATCACAGCAGACGGTCAGATAGCAGCAGATGTACTGGAAGGAACCATTACTTCTGTATGCGGGATCCAGTCTCTGCAGATGGGTGTATTCGGCGGTATTATCGTAGGTCTTGGTGTTGCGGCACTTCATAACCGTTTCCACAAAATTGTGCTTCCGAATGCGCTGTCATTCTTTGGCGGCTCAAGATTTATACCGATTATTTCTACGATCGTATATATGTTTGTGGGAATCCTGATGTATTTTGTATGGCCGGCAGTTCAGAACGGTATTTATGCTCTGGGCGGTCTGGTAACAGGCAGTGGATATCTGGGAACTCTGATTTTTGGTATTATTAAACGAGCACTGATCCCCTTTGGGCTGCATCATGTATTTTATATGCCATTCTGGCAGACCGCAGTGGGCGGAACTATGGAAGTTGCAGGACAGGTGGTGCAGGGCGGACAGAATATCTTCTTTGCACAGCTTGCTGATTCTGCAAATATAGCACATTTCAGTGCGGATGCAACCAGATATTTCTCTGGTGAGTTTATCTTTATGATTTTTGGTCTTCCGGGAGCAGCGCTGGCTATGTATCGCTGTGCAAAACCTGAGAAGAAAAAAGCGGCAGGCGGACTTCTTCTTTCCGCAGCGCTGGCATGTATGTTTACTGGTATCACTGAACCGCTGGAATTCTCATTCCTGTTTGTAGCTCCGGCATTGTTCGTAGTTCAGGTGATCCTGGCAGGTGCGGCTTATATGATCGCACATATGCTGAATATTGCAGTAGGACTTACTTTCTCAGGAGGTTTCCTTGACCTGTTCCTCTTTGGCATTCTGCAGGGAAATGCAAAAACAAGCTGGCTGAGGATCATTCCGGTTGGTATTATTTACTTTATCCTGTATTATGTGATCTTTACATTTATGATCAGGAAATTTAATTTCAAGACTCCTGGACGTGAAGATGATGATACAGAGACAAAGCTTTATACAAAAGCTGATGTAAATGCAAGAAAAGAAGCCGGAAAGACAGCCGGTGCAGCTGCAGCAACCTCCGGTGATCCGGTAAGTGAACTGATCACCAGAGGTCTTGGAGGAAAGAAAAATATTGTAGATGTTGACTGTTGTGCGACCAGACTTCGTATCACAGTTGCAGAACCTGAGAGAGTTCGTGATGAACTTCTGAAACAGACAGATTCCAGAGGAATCGTAAAAAAAGGACAGGGCGTACAGGTTATCTATGGACCTCATGTAACTGTTATCAAGGCGAAGCTGGAAGAATATCTGGAGACTGCTCCCAACGAATTCGCAGATGAGACACCTGATAATATACAGGCACAGGAAAATATTGCAGCAGAAAATGCAGATAGACAGAACAGTGCAGAGGTTGAGGACAAAAATGCAGGTACAGCACAGACCTCAGCACCTGCAAAAGAAGAAAAAATCAGAAAAACAGCAATCATTTACAGCCCTGTAGACGGAATCGCAGCAGATCTTTCTACTGCACCGGATGAGGGATTTGCAGGAAAAATGATGGGTGACGGTGCAGTGGTGACACCAACAGAAGGTACTGTATATGCACCTGCAGACGGTGAAGTTGAGTTTATTTTTGATACAAAACATGCTATAGGTTTCCAGACAGATTCCGGTATCCCTATGCTTCTTCATATGGGAATCGACACTGTAAAACTGGAAGGAAAAGGCTTCGAAATCCTGGTAACAGAGGGTCAGAAAGTGAAAAAAGGTGATCCGATGATGAAACTGGATTTAGAGTTTCTAACTGCTAATGCTCCGTCTATCACTTCTCCTATCCTTGATACTGAACCGGAAGATAACCAGAGGATCAGACTTCTGGCAAACGGTGAGATCAAGGCCGGTGAACCGTTGTTTGCGGTGGAGACACTGGAATAATATTGTTATCAAAAAACAGTTGGATGATCAAAAGAGATGACATCTTGATTATCTGACTGTTTTTTTACGCACGTGAATTGAAAAGGATGACCTTTTTGAAGGGGGAATCTGGAAATCAAAAATGTAACAAATTTGTGTGACAGGTAGGATTCTTATTCAAAATATGGTAAACTATAGCAGTCCTGGTAAATAATGCATCTTAATCCAGCCCATCAGAGTATGAAATCCTGCGTCAGATATCTTTGTTGTGCGTCAGCACGCTTGCAGATATTTTCCTTGTCTTTCATATTCTGCTGAACTGTCTTAAATGCATTATTTACTAGAGCGTGTCTGAAAAAGGCTTTCTGCAAGATGTGCGTCACAATTTGTAGTATTATTTTGCGTAAAGCATTTTTAAACATGTTTTATGACCAAAGGGAAAATTATTATAATGGCAATAAATTTTTATAGAGGGGATTACGACAGAGATGTACAGAGTTAGCAAGGTATTAAATAATAATGGTGTTATAGCCATTGATATGGATGAAAATAAGGAGTATGTGATTCTTGGCAAGGGTGTTGGCTTTGGAAAAAAAGGTCAGCCAGCGTTTTGATAAGCCGGAGGGATGCACTACATATCGTCTGGAACAGGAGACAGAGCGTGGATCTGCGAAGGAACTGGTAAAGGGAATAGAGCCGGAGTATCTGGAGATTGCAGATGCAATTCTGACAGAGTCACAGAAAGTGTTTGGAGATTCCATAGACAGAGGGATTCTTTTTCCACTTGCTGACCATATTTCTTTTGCAGTCGCAAGAATCCGCAGAAATGAGCAGATCAGCAATCCGCTGACAGAGGATATCAAGGTTCTTTTCTACAGTGAATTTAAAGTTGCGGAAACACTGAAAACAATTCTGAGAGAAAGACTTCAGATAGAGATTGATGATCATGAGGTTGGATATGTGGCATTGCATATTCATTCTGCAATTGGTGACGAGAAGGTATCTGTTGCCATGCAGACTGCGAGAGCAGTGAGAGAGTGTATAGATATGCTCGAGAAAGCAACAGGTAAGCCAATCGATGTACTATCACTGTCCTATAATCGCCTGATGAACCATATGAAGTATATGGTAGCGCGTGCATCTACAGGAGAGAAGCTGAATCTGGACATGAATGAATATATGCTGGATCAGTATCCCCAGGCCTATAAGGTTGCCACTGACATCTGTAAAAACCTGGAAGGATGTATTGGACATAAGTTGGATGAAACAGAGACAGGATATCTGGCAATGCATATCCAGAGAGTGTATAAGGATGCGGTATGATCCGACAGTTTCTTTTAGATTATAGTAATTTCCAAGTAAATTTCACACTGTATCCCCAGTGCTACAGGGCAGGGCGGGCATGGGGAATCAAGCCCCATAAGTGCCTTATAGCATTTCACTCCCGGCTGGAGATTGGGGTACAGCTTTCTGGCAGTGTCGTTATAGCTTAGGATATTATAGTCTTTGTCTATGCTGTAATATCCGGAAGAGTGTGTGTTCATAGTTTTTTTACTCCTGGTGTTTAATACTTTAAAGTATACTCTTTTTACCCCAAAATAGCAATAAGCAGCCTCTTTTTCATTCCCTGTAAAATATAAAGTAAAGTATATACTTTACTTTATATTTTATAATATTCATGTTATAATGGTTTTGTAAAGTCATTACTTTTATTTCTGTTAAATATTTTGAAATATTAAGTATAATATATAAATTGAATTAAAGGAGGTTTTTACTATGGAAATTGGAGGCTTTTTCCCCTATCAACCTGTTGGCTCTGAGCCAAACAACTATGTGGAGCATACCT
>ENA-OPYX01000829-OPYX01000829.1-human-gut-metagenome-genome-assembly--contig:-NODE-829-length-17724-cov-2.417798_pt1 | contig 17724 bp, 18 predicted proteins | sample MGYA00242639_ERZ504486 | MGnify/ENA primary metagenome ERZ504486 (study PRJEB26092, sample SAMD00036296) | human gut metagenome | host: Homo sapiens | study: EMG produced TPA metagenomics assembly of... | reverse complement strand
ATACTGCATCGTTCAGCTCCATTGTTCCAACTTCATTGCCTTCCATATTATAAACAGTTACGTTTGCCATTTGTGTGCTCCTCCTTTCTTATTATAAGGACTTTACTGTCTCTTTGATTGTAACCAAAGATTTCTTAGGTCCTGGAACAGCACCTTTAACTAACAGTAAGTTATTCTCTGTATCTACACGTACGATCTCAAGATTCTGAACAGTTACCTGCTCGCTTCCCATATGACCTGGCATGTGTTTTCCTTTGAATACCTTGCTCGGATCAGAACAAGCACCATTGGAACCTGCATGACGATGATATTTGGAGCCGTGAGCCATAGGTCCTCTGGACTGTCCATGTCTCTTGATTGCGCCCTGGAAGCCTTTACCTTTTGAAACTGCTGTTGCATCGATGTGATCTCCAGCTGCAAAGATATCAGCTTTAATTTCCTGTCCTACCTCATATTCAGCAGCGTTCTCAAAACGGAATTCTTTAACGAATCTCTTAACTGCAACGCCTGCTTTTGCAAAGTGGCCTGTTTCCGGTTTGTTCACCAGTTTCTCTCTGATGTCGCCGAAGCCAACCTGAACTGCTGTATATCCGTCGTTCTCATCTGTTTTAACCTGAGTTACGAAACATGGACCAGCCTGTAAAACGGTTACCGGAATTAACATTCCATCTTCATTGAAGATCTGAGTCATTCCGACTTTAGTAGCTAAAATAGCTTTCTTCATCTTTCTTCCTCCTATAGCGGATTGCCCTTTCGGGTAATCATATAATAAATAGCTAAATGCTTATGCATTTACAAGATTAATTATTTTGCCTTCATCTTGATGTCGATATGAACACCAGCAGGCATTTCCAGTCTGGACAGTGCATCAACTGTCTTCTGGGTCGGAGCAATGATATCAATCAGTCTCTTATGTGTTCTCTGCTCAAACTGTTCTCTGGAATCTTTATATTTGTGAACAGCTCTTAAGATTGTAACAACTTCCTTCTTAGTTGGAAGCGGAACCGGTCCGCTAACTGTTGCACCATTCTTCTTAACAGTGTCGATGATCTTTGCAGCAGATGCATCTACTAACTGATGATCATAAGCCTTTAATGTGATTCTCATTACCTGATTTGCCATAAAAAAAGTCTCCTCCTATTCGTACTCACTATCAGTACGACAAGCGGCGACTGTACACATCTCCGTGTGTGTCCTAAAACATCTTCCTGCTACGGACATTCTCTCACACGTCCCATCCCAAGATGGCTATTGAACTTGTACAGTGACTTGTCGTCAGTTTCCTAACTTGACATTCGCTCCACGGAAAACCCGCCTTACTCGGCGGCAACCTCGCGCTTCATTGCTATCATGTCACAGCAGTTATTAGTATACACAAAGGTTTTAAAAATTGCAAGTGTTTTTTTCAAAAAATCCAGATGTTTTTTGTATTATTTTAAATACAATCTAGGGTGTATCTGAAAAAGGCTTTCTGCAAGATGTGAGTGTGTATATTCCAGTTTTTTTCTTTCTTCCTATTATATAGTGCTTCTAATAGTTGTCCGTTATACTCCTGCTGGCAACTGTCAATCAGCTTTCATTATTTAATACAGTGGTTCTAAAGCCTCGCGAAGTCATTGTCTTTTCCTTAATAAAAAAAAGAGAAGAGGCATCATCATCGAATGCCTCTTCTTTCCTATTATAATAATGAATCAATCTTCATCATCATAGTATTCATCTTCGTCCTCATCTTCGTCAGCAAAGATATCAGAATAATCAAACAAAGTAACCTTTGTTATCTCATCCTTCACAATGTCAGGAGCATCTCCTTCTTTCTTTGCTTTCGCAGCAAGCTGCGCCGGTGAATATCTTGGGATTGCCAGTTTCTTGATCTCAACTGGTTTATCCTCTTCTTCCTCATGAATCTCCGGAGCTGCTTTCTTCTTCGGTGCTGCCTTCTTAGTCTGTGTTGCAGGCTTAGCAGACTTCCTGACTGGTTTGGAGTCCTTTGCGGTAGCTGCTGCTACTTCTTTCTTCAGAAGTTCATGTGCTTCACTTGTAGCACTCTGTACAGCTCTTTGTGGCGCTTCCTCTTCCTCTACATCAAAATCGTCTTCATCGATTTCATCCACAAAGCCACCGGTACGGATCTTACGCTTCTCTTTCTTGCTGCGCTTGCCCTGTGCTTTGATCTCACGCTCTTCATCACGGTACTCACGCTCTTTACGCTTCTCTTCTTTCTTCAGCTCTTTACGGCTCTTCACGTATCCTGGTTCTGTATCCTCCGGATAGTCGTCATAATCATCCTGATCTTTTTTCCAGAGTTCTGCGATTACATAAAGAATAATCAGAAACAGAACGGTAAGTCCAAGAACAATCAGCCCCTCAATACTCTTGGTAGCTGCCATCAGATATCCGATAAACGGAATTGTTACAACAATTTTCGGAAGGTAGCTTCCAATTGCCACATTAATCGGCTGTCCCTGAGAAACAGTTGGATCCATAGCAGTACCTGTACCATTTGCGACATCAGCGCTGGCCAGTGTATAACGATACACTGCATTCTCATCATTTACAAGGATCGGTGTACCCAGAGCTGCTTCTTCGGTTTTAACCGGAATTGCATATGTAACAGATCCCATTGCCAGATTTGACTTGACTGTGGAGTCGTCTCTGATTTCAGTCGTCACTCCAAAGAATGGAGGAACCGCTAATGCAACCACACAAAGTATGGTACATATTACAACAAAATGTACTATAAATTTTAAAAACTTAGACATTGGTAACCATCCTCACTTTTTACGGCAGCCTTTACTGGTTGCTCAGATACTGTTCAATACTGCTCATCGCAGCTTCTTCATCTTCACCATTAGCAGAAAGTGTAATCTCCTCACCGGCGTCAAGTCCCAGTGTCATCATACCCATAATACTCTTGGCATTCACTTTCTTCTTACCTACTTCTACGTAGATTTCACTGTTGAACTGACTTGCCACCTGTACCAGCTGTGCAACGGGTCTGGCTTCAAGCCCTGTGGACAGGTGAATGGTGATTGGTTTTTTAATCATAATAACTCCTCCTTGTTTTCCCTCAGGTCATCTGCAAGCAGGCTTAATTTACGAAGCCGGTGATTTACTCCAGACTTTCCAACCTGTGGGTTCAACATCAATCCTAGTTCTTTAAGTGTTGCTTCCGGATACTGCAGCCGCAATCTGGCGATCTCTTCAAGTCCTTCATTCAGACTCTCCAGGCCCACCTTTTCCTCAAGAAGTCTGATATCCTCGATCTGCTTCACTGCTGCATTAACCGTCTTATTTATATTAGCAGTCTCACAGTTTACCTTCCGATTCACAGAATTGCGCATCTCTTTCAGGATACGGATATTCTCCAGATCCATAAGAGCTACATTTGCTTCCATAATAGCAAGCATGTCTACAATCTGCGCCCCTTCCTTCACATAGAGTACATAAGACTTCTTACGCAGAACCATCTTGGCATCTATATGAAAGCTGTGAATAATTTCCTGCAGCTGCCCGCTGATCTCCTGGCTGGGACATACAATTTCGAAATGGTATCCCTTCTGAGGATCACTGATCGAACCTGCCGAGAGAAAAGCACCGCGTACAAACGCCCTTTTGCAGCAATCCCTCTGATATACAATAGAATTGGATACAAGTGGCATCCCTCCGCTCACTCCCGAAAATTCCAGCTTGGCAGAATCCAGTATTTCCTTTACTAAAAACTGATCAATAATGGAAATACAATAAAGATTTCCCTTTCTGAAACGGTCAATCCGGGAATTTGATACATCTGTCTCTATATTAAATGTTTTTTGCAATAATGTAAAGCCTTTTCTTGAAAGTGCCTCATTTTCTGTCTGGATACGCAGGGATTTTCTCCCATCAGTTCCAGCCTCCAGGCTGCCGCAGAAAGTAAAGATTGCAGCCAGTTCCGCAATCCTGCAGTGTCTTCCGGAGCCGATATGCCTGGAAAGTTCTTCTTTCACCATCCCTGAAAAAGACATTCCACGATCTCCTCTTTCTATTTTTTCAATAGGCGATCTTTATCCACATCTCTGTGCTCCAATCGAAAACCGTATTCACCATTTCTGGCAATCCGGCTGTACAACTCCCTTGCAATGGTAACGGAACGGTGCTTGCCCCCTGTGCAGCCAACTGCAATTACAAGGCTTGTTTTACCTTCCTGTGCATACTTAGGAATCAGGAACTCCACCATATCTTCCAGTTTATTTGCAAAAATCCTTGCGGTCTCATTATCCATTACATAATTAAACACGCTTTCATCCATACCGGTAAGGGGACGTAATTCATCCTCATAATATGGATTCGGAAGAAAACGCACATCGAATACCAGGTCTGCATCTGCCGGAATTCCATACTTAAATCCAAAAGACAGAACCGTGACCATCATATTACAGAATTTTTCATTATTTACAAAAATCTTCTCAATTTCCTGGCGCAGCTCCCTTGTAAGAAGGTGACTGGTATCAATAATATAATCAGCTCTCTTACGAAGAAAATCCATTTTCTGGCGTTCCAGACGGATTCCGTCATCTACCCTGCCGTTACTGGCAAGCGGATGGCTGCGTCTGGTTTCCTTATAACGCTTTACCAGCACGGAATCTTCTGCATCCATAAAAAGAATCTCAAAATCATATCCAGCTTCTTTCATATGATCCAGAACCTGTGCCAGTTCTTCCAGAGAGTGACCGCTTCTGGCATCAATACCAAGAGCCGCATTCTGGACTCCTTCTTCATGTACTTCCAGCATCAGGGAAGCAAATTTCTCCACCAATGGAATAGGAAGATTGTCCACACAAAAATAGTGGGCATCCTCCAGCATTTTCAGCACAGTAGACTTACCTGCGCCGGAAACGCCTGTAACAATTACAAATCGCATAATTTATCTCCTGCCGGGCAAAACAGTGTCACTGCTCACGGCCTGACCAGTAGCAGTAAAACGGACTCTTCTGCCTCTTATGTGTCTTAAATCCATTCCAAAGGATTCTTCATGGCTCTAGAATTCTCCCAGAAACTTCACCTCTGGTTCAAGCTTCACACCAAATTTCTCCATAACAATTCTTTGAACATCAGACATCAACGTGGTAACATCTTTCGCTGTGGCATTTCCTGTATTGATCACGAAACCGCAATGCTTCTCAGAAACCTGGGCACCGCCTACCTGATAGCCTCGCAATCCGCTGTCCATGATCAGTTTGCCTGCAAAATAGCCCTCTGGCCGTTTGAAAGTGCTTCCTGCACTTGGATAAGAAAGTGGCTGCTTGCTGGTTCGCATCCCTGCTAGCTCCTGCATACGGCTGCGAATCTCCTCCTGATCACCCTTTTCAAGAGAAATGACAGCTTCCAGAACAATATAGCCTGCTTCTTTTATCACACTGGTTCGATAACCCATGTGAAGTTCATCTGCCTGCAAGGTCAGGACTCCGCCCTCTGGAGTAAGAACCGTGACTTCTTTCAGAACATCCTTCATTTCTCCGCCATACGCTCCTGCATTCATCACCACAGCGCCGCCTAAGGTTCCCGGAATTCCCCCTGCAAACTCAAAGCCAGTCAGCGATGCCTCTCTTGCAGCTGCAGCAATTCCAGATAAAAGAGCTCCTGCCTGGGCATGGATCCTGCTGTCTTCAACTCTGATCTGTCCAAAGTTTCTATACAGCTGCACTACTACTCCCTGATAGCCCTTGTCGCTTACAAGAAGATTGCTTCCATTTCCAAGAATAAAATACGGAACATTTTTTTCCTTATCAAACAGCTATGATTTTCTTAATTCTCATCAGCATTCTCCGGTACCAGAAAGAAATCTGCCGGACCGCCAATTCGGAATGTAGTATGCCTGCTCATAAGCTCCGCTTCCAGTATCCGGTTATCTTCCAGAATTTCCTGGAACCGCTGTTTTAAATTTACATTCACAGATTTACATCCTCTATCTTTCTATACTCAACTTTTCTATCAAATGATATCTGCGCCAATCCTATTCTTTCCATTGCCGCATCGTTTTATTATACTATTTAACTTCACAAATGTACAGAAAAAACGCATATTTTCCAAGATTCTTTCCATACTAAATGTTGTTATGACAGTTGCAAAACAACAAACTTTTCTCAGCGACAGGTTCGTTTCGTGAAAGGAGATCTCACCCATGCTCCAGCAAATTTTCCTATCCATAGTTGGCTTCTGCTCTGGAATCATCATCGCAGGCGGTGTAGTTGGCCTGCTTATCGGTCTTTCCATCGTTCCCCGCTATGCCGGTATCACTCATACAGGAAAACATATATTGTTATATGAAGATATTACGCTTCTTGGCATTGTATGTGGTAATCTTTTTTTCCTCTATGGCTGGCACATTCCAGGCGGAACCTTTACTCTGCTCCTTTATGGACTTTTTTCCGGTATCTTCCTGGGCGGATGGATCATGGCACTTGCTGAGATGGCAGATGTTTTCCCCATCTTTTCCAGAAGGATCAAACTGACCAATGGAATCCGATGGGTCGTGATCGCAGTGGCCTTCGGAAAAGCTTTGGGATCTTTGTATTATTTTTATAAACGGTGGTTTCCCTGAATTGCGTAAAAAAATTCAACGCAGCTAATTTTCTATAATAAATAAGAAGGAACGTTTTTACCAGACTTTCCTTTTTTATCCTTCTTTGACACCTTGGCGCTTTCTTCTTTATTTTCTCCGGTGATTATCGGACATTCATCTGACAGGTCACGGTACCATTTCCGATAATCTGCAGGAGAACAGCCCATCTCTTTTCGGAAAGTCTCTGAAAAATAGCTTGCTCCTGCAAAACCATTTTCCACTGCAATATCTCCCATGGAAGCTGTCTTCTCCAGAACTGCATCCATACTGTTCCAAATTCTGCATTTCTGCAAATATTCGAATGGAGTCATCTCCATATGTTTCTTAAAGAAACGGCAAAAATCACCAGTGCTTACCTGACATGCTTCTGCCATAGCAGAAAGAGTCAGTTTCTCGTTACAATGCTCAGTGAGATATCCTGTCATACGATTCAGTTTCACCCGTTCTCTGATCACTGCATTCTTACATTCCGGACGCGGCTGGGCAAATTTCTTATAAAGACTTCCCCATGCAGTGAACAGCCAGCTCTTCATATCCAGTTCATAGGCCATATCCCTGCCTTCTGCTGTCTGCGCAGCGGCGAGAAGTGCCTGAAGAAGAATGTCTTCATCTGTATCTTCCTCAGCTGACGGCATAAACCTGCAATAAGCGAAGGATTCTGCTTCTGCAACCGGTGAAATATATTTATTCTGAAGGCTCTCATCTCCAGCTGCCAGATACTCTCCAGCCACCTCAATTATATAAAAACTGCTGCTTTCCTTCTCACTTCTGACCAGACGATAGGACTGTCCTGCATTGATAAATAACGCCTCGCCAGCTTCCAGATCTACTTTTTCCTGATTTATCTGACACTGTATTTCTCCTTCTTCTGCCAATAGAAAAGTGAATGCATTCCCACTGATGCATGGCATATGTCCAAATTCCGGCTGAAGCAGTCCCAGCTTATAGATTCTGATCTTATTCTCAGTTTCCTCTGTAAGGAGCTGTACTCCCTTCCCTATAAAATATTTTCCCATAAGGTACCTCTCTTCTTCGGTTTATAATATGAGGCTACTGTCATTCTGTTTATGAGCAATAGCATCATCTTCCGTAATAACTATAACAATACTATCATGATAGTATAAATTCAGCTAAAAAGAAAGTATATTTTACATATTTTTTCACATAATAATAGAAACCAAAAGGTTACTGTACTCTAAGCAAGCAATTCCATTCATCATAGCTACAGGAGGCATTTTATGAACAGTTCCATACCAAAAGCAAAGCAGAAACAATACGCCGACTATGTAAAACAGATCACCCTACCCACAGTCTTCCCATGAACATAGCAAAGGCTTTTCTCACAGGCGGTGTAATCTGTGTCGTTGGGCAGATTATAACAAATTTCGCAAAATCCAGAGGATTAGACCAGGATATGGCCGGTACCTGGTGTTCTGTTACCCTGGTTTTCATCAGTGTTATTCTTACTGGATTTAATATTTATCCAAAGATTGGAAAATTTGGCGGAGCGGGAAGTCTGGTTCCAATCACCGGTTTTGCTAATTCCGTAGCCGCCCCTGCCATTGAATATAAAACGGAGGGGCAGGTCTTTGGAATCGGCTGCAAGATTTTCACCATTGCAGGTCCTGTAATCCTTTACGGAATCATGAGTTCCTGGATTGCCGGAGTGATCTACTATCTTCTGAAAATAATGGAGGTGATTTCATGAATCCACAGACACCAGCCAGACTTACCGGTTCTGCCAGTATGAGCTTTCAGAATCCGGTTTACGTTATAAGCTGTGCTTCTGTAGTTGGAAAAAAGGAAGGGGAAGGACCTCTTGGAAGCAAATTTGATCTGGTCTGCGAAGAACCTATGTTTGGAGAGGCTACCTGGGAAGCTGCGGAAAGCACCATGCAAAAAGAAGCAGCCGCATTGGCCCTTGGAAAAGCCGGACTTACTCCAGGGGATATCCGCATGACCTTCGCAGGTGATCTTCTGGCTCAGACTACCGCCTCTTCCTTTGGAATTGCCGGAATGGGAATCCCATTTTACGGACTTTTCGGTGCATGCTCCACCATAGGGGAATCCCTCTCTCTTGGCGCCATGTCTGTTGCAGCCGGATACGGAGAACATATTCTCTGTGCCACTTCCAGCCATTTTGCCAGCGCAGAAAAAGAATTCCGATTTCCTCTGGCTTACGGAAACCAGCGTCCTCTCTCAGCCACGTGGACGGTTACCGGGAGCGGTGCCTGTGTTCTCTCCGGAACTTTGCCTGTTCCGGAAATTCCGGAAAAGACTGATCCGCTAATTTCAGCAGAAGGATGTGTCCAAATAACAGGACTCACCACTGGAAAGCTGATTGACTTTGGACTTAAGGATTCTCTGAACATGGGTGGATGCATGGCACCTGCCGCCTGCGATACCATTTACCGGAATTTTTGTGACTTTGACCGAACACCTGATGATTATGATGCAATCTTCACCGGAGACCTGGGAGCTGTTGGAAAACGGATCCTGCTGGATCTGTTAAAAGAAAAAGGATATGATATAGAGTCCATTTATCAGGACTGTGGACTTTTAATCTTTGATGGTGAAACACAGGATACTCATTCTGGTGGAAGTGGTTGTGGATGCAGTGCATCTGTGCTGGCTGCTTATATTCTGCCGGAACTGGCAAAAGGAACCTGGAAAAAGGTGCTCTTTGTTCCTACAGGAGCATTGCTTTCCAAAACAAGTTTTAATGAGGGAGATTCCATTCCGGGGATTGCACATGCTGTAGTATTAGAGCATGTTTCAAAAAAAGATCAAAAGCAGTAAACTAAATAATTGTGCGTACTTCCTGTATAATTGCAGTCCTATAAACCGTACTGTATTAATTATAATCTGTCTCTACCAACTATCTTTTTTCTGTATCTATGAGGAGATGATTCCATGGACTATTTTAATGCATTCTGGGTAGGTGGCCTGATCTGCGCCCTTGTCCAGATTTTACTTGATAAAACCAAACTTATGCCTGGACGTGTCATGGTTCTTCTGGTATGCACCGGCTCTATTCTTGGCGCCATAGGCATTTATCAGCCTCTGATTGATTTCGCCGGTGCCGGTGCTGCTGTGCCATTACTTGGTTTCGGGAATACACTATGGAAAGGTCTGAAAGAAGCCATCGACACAGATGGTGTCATCGGGCTTTTCACAGGAGGCTTCACCGCCTGCGCAGCTGGTGTCTCTGCAGCCCTGATTTTTTCTTATCTGGCAAGCTGGTTTTTTAAACCGAAAATGAAAGAATAACAACGTACTTTATCCTTGCCTGAAACCAACATTTTTTACAATGGGAGTGAATTTCATGAGTGACACACTATACATCCAAACCGAAGAAAACGTGGAGGTCCATCACCCCCATGTCTATCTTCAGGACATTGCCAAGTTATCCTGCACCAATTCCAAAATTTTTAAAATCACCTGCGGGTTCTCCCGGTAGCAAACCTGGATCCGGACAAGACAGGCCGGTATGTGATTTCTGTTATGGATCTTATAAATGATATCCAGCTCAAAGAGCCTGATCTTGATATTACGCATATTGGCGAACCAAACTTCATCATCACCTATCAGAAGGAAGGAACTGTCAATATTGTTATAAGATGGTGCAAAGTCATATTTGTCTGCCTCGCCACCTTTTTCGGTGCAGGCTTTTCCATTATGACCTTTAACAATGACGTAGACATCCCCGCTCTATTTGAGCAGATCTACACCCAAGTCACCGGACAGCCCACAACCGGCAATACTGTCCTGGAAATTTCCTATTCTATCGGTATCGGTCTCGGCATCCTGTTCTTCTTTAACCACTTCGGAAGAATGAAACTCACCAACGATCCCACACCTATGCAAGTGCAGATGCGTCTGTATGAAGATGACTAAATACCACGATCATTGAAGATATTTCGCGAAATAAGAAATGACCGCTCACAGTAACCCGTTCTGTTACTGTTCACTGGTAACGTTCCGCGAGATGTTTTTTGTGAACAAAGTTCACAGAAAACCCGAGAAGTGCGGCGCGAAATCATGCGAATGCTTGATTTCATGATGCATCGCGAAGCGCGTTACTGTGAACGGAGTGAACAGTAACCCGTTCTGCAGGATGTACGTCACAATTTGCATCAAGCCGTTGCTATTTTTATAAAAAAATGATACTATATCTCTATGTGAACGCTCTCTGTGAACACTTCTCCACAGGGAGCTTATTTTACCAGATGAGGAGGCACATCATGAACAATTACAGAATGGGAACAAAATGTGTTCAGGCTGGATATAAACCTGGCAATGGTGAACCAAGACAGATCCCGATCGTGCAGTCAACAACATTCAAATACGACACCAGCGAGGATATGGGAAAGCTTTTCGACCTTGAGGCTGAGGGCTATTTTTACTCCCGTCTTCAGAATCCCACCTGCGACCATGTAGCAGCCAAGCTTGCATCAATGGAAGGTGGAACCGCAGCTATGCTTACTTCTTCCGGACAGGCAGCTAATTTCATGGCACTATTCAATATCTGCGAGTGTGGAGACCATATTGTAGCTTCTTCCTCCATTTACGGCGGAACCTTCAACCTGATCTCTGTTACCATGGCCAAAATGGGAATCACCGCAACCTTCGTTTCCCCTGATGCTACAGAAGAAGAATTAAACGCAGCTTTCAAGCCAAATACCAAGGTTATGTTCGGCGAGACCATTGCGAATCCGGCACTTACCGTCCTGGATATTGAACTTTTTGCAAAAGTCGCTCACGAACACGGGGTTCCTCTTGTAGTAGATAATACCTTTCCTACACCAGTGAACTGCCGCCCCATCGAATGGGGTGCTGACATTGTTACTCACTCCACCACCAAATACATGGATGGACATGGTGCAGCATTAGGCGGTGCTATAATTGATGGCGGTCACTTTGACTGGATGGCGCACAAAGACCGATATCCAGGACTTTGCACGCCAGATGAGAGCTATCACGGAATTACATATGCTGAGAAATTTGGAAAAGAAGGCGCATTCATCACGAAATGTACCGCTCAGCTTATGCGTGATTTCGGTTCCATGCAATCCCCAAACAGTGCTTTCATCCTGAATCTTGGACTGGAGTCCTTGCATGTACGCATGCCGAAGCATGTGGAGAATGGACAGGCTGTAGCAGAATTTCTGGAAAGCCATCCGAAGGTAGCTTACGTAAATTACCCTGGACTTCCATCTAATAAATACTATGACAGAGCGAAGAAATATCTGCCAAACGGCGGCTGCGGTGTTGTTTCCTTCGGTCTGAAGGGCGGCCGCGAGGCAGCTTCCACCTTTATGCAGAACTTAAAGCTTGGCGCAATTGAGACTCACGTAGCAGATGCAAGAACCTGTTGCCTGAACCCTGCCACCTCCACCCACAGACAGATGACAGACGAGCAGCTTATCGAAGCTGGTGTACCGGCAGAGCTGATCCGTATCAGCCTTGGTCTTGAAGATAAAGAGGATCTGATCGCGGATATTTCCAATGCGCTGGATGCAATTAAATAATTGCATGCTTTCCACAATAACGGATTGAAATTATAGAGTTTTACACTTTTTTATAACTATTCCTACACATAAATCCCCATAATCAGACCTTAAATTTGATCTGTACGGGATTTTTCTTTCCTCACTAAAGCATATACCACGTCAATTATTTTCGACGGAGAACTGCCATGTTTTTTTTCCATATTATGAACTTCGAATAAGCAATAACTTCTCCATCTCCATCTCCATTTTTACATTTTTACATTTTTACAAATGCTATGCCAGAATTTTTATTGTAATTCCAGGGCAGGTATGATACAATTTATCCGGTTAACGGAATGCAGCACCAGGGGGAGCGCCCTTGTGCTGCGGTCAGAATTTGTGATGACGAAAACCAGATTGCGAGGGAGCCCGTAAGTCCGGGTTGAGAGGATCCCGTCAGGATCGACCGAAACCTGTCACCTTTTTTTGCAGGTGAATTGTCAGCATCTGCTCGAAAGTCATTTTCGATACATGCTGGAGGCAGTATTTTTTTATTTACGCGAATAAGAATAATGGAAAAACCTTTTTTCAAACATGTTATGGTTTGAAATTTGGCAGTTTTCCTGTTATAACCGACTTCCAGCAGAAATAAAGTTACTGCCCATTTTATTCGCAGCGATTCGCTTTGCGTAACATTTCAAATGCACAGTAACACATTATATGATCAAACAAAAGCATGGAGGTATTTCATTATGAAGAAACACATTGTATCCGCACTTTCCCTGGCATTATGCCTGGGACTTACCGTTGGGAGCACTGTCACTGTTTTTGCAGAGGACACCAAAACCATTGATTCTCTGAAGATTGCATTTTCCCCATATGCAGATTCCGACACCATCACCACTGCTACCGAGCCGCTGGAAGATTTACTGAAGGAAACATTGCTCACCAAGGGGTATGACGTGGAGAACGTGGACATGACAGTAGGTACAAGCTACACCGCTGTTGGCCAGGCTTTAAGTGCTGGAAGCGCAGATATCGGATTTATTTCAGGCTGGAAATTACGTACTTTTCTCTGATGACTGTGACGTTCTTCTTACCGCCCTTCGCTATGGAATCAACAAAGATTCTGATGATCCGAAAGATTGGAATGATGGTACAATCGAAGAAAACACCGATGAGATGTCTACCTATTACCGTTCTATTATTCTGGCAGGTCCAAGCGAAAAGGGACAGGCTTTACTGGAAAAGGTAAATAACGGCGAAGAGCTTACCTGGGATGATCTGAACGATGCTACCTGGGCTGTTATGGGACCAACTTCAGCTTCCGGTTATATTTATCCAAGCTTATGGCTGAACGAAAAATATGGAAAGGGAATCAGTGATCTGGCAAATGCGGTAGAATCTGATTCTTATACAACCTCTCTTGCACGTCTGGCTTCCGGACAGGCTGATGTGATGGTTTCTTATGGCCACATCCGTACCAAATACGCACCGGAATGGAAAGAGACCTTCGGAGGTACAGATGATATGGTAAATCAGACTGGTGTGATCGGAGTTACAGATAAGATTTACAATGATATGATTGCCTACAGCAAAACTTCTGAAGTTATGCAGGATGAAGATTTCCGCCAGGCGCTGGGAGATTCCTTTATTGAGATTGCGAATACGGACGAGGGAAAAGATATTATCAGCGTGTTCAGCCAGGTTGGATATGAATGGGGCGATGACTCCAATTACGATGGCGAACGAGAGGCGCAGGAGCTGCTGAAGTCTATGGAATAGACTTCAACTTTTCTGAATAGTTACAAAATATTTTAAACTGCCGGGGCAGATTATTTGCCTCGGCAGTAGTTTTAAACGAGGTCAATTTTATCTATGAATTTACAGATTCAGCATATCGCAAAAGAATTTCATAATGACACAAAAGCCCTGATAGATGTGGATTTCCGCGTCTCGCAGGGAGAGTTTGTCTCGGTGATCGGGCCTTGCGGGGGCGGGGAAGACAACGCTCTTTCGCATTCTCAATGGAATGATGGAGTGCACTGGCGGACAGGTGCTTCTGGATGATAAGCGCTTTGATTCTCTAAAAGGAAGGAAAAAACGTGAACTGCAAAAATCCATCGCAACCATTTATCAGGACTTTTGTCTGGTGGAGAATTCTACCTGTCTGAAGAATGTGCTGACTGCCGGACTTCCGGATATGGGATTTTTCCAGGGCGTGTTTGGACTTTATGGAAAAACACGTAAAGAAGAAGCTCTGAAACTGCTGGATCGGGTTGGACTTCTGGAAAAGGCAGAGGAACCGATTAAGAATCTGTCTGGCGGACAAAAGCAAAGGGTGGCAATTGCAAGAGCACTTATGCGGCACCCGGCGATCCTGCTGGCAGATGAACCGGTGGCGTCTCTTGATCCAGTTACCGGGAGACAGATTCTAGAGTTGCTGAAGAGTATTCATGAGACTGATGGTGTCACCATTTTAATGAACAGCCATAATCTGGAATTCTCCCAGGAGTTCTCCGACCGACTTATTGGTCTGAAAGATGGCAAGGTTGTATTTGACGGTAAGACTGCTGATCTGACTGATTCTATCACTACACAAATTTATAACAAAAATGATACTCAGATAGAGAATAAGCGAGGTGTCGCTTATGAATGATAACAAAACAAGCAAAAATTCCATTGTGGCAAAATTTGCTGTTCCAATTTCTTTTCTGATTTTGTTTTTCCTTGCAGCAAATTTCACAGACTGTGACCTTGTAACTTTCTGGAAACGAAGGAACCACCTCACCGACCTGGTCGTGGATATGATCCCGCCAGATTTTTCTTATATTCAGAAGATCCTGCTACCGCTTTTTTTACACCATTCAGATGTCTGTTACCGGAACGGTACTTGGCACCTTTTTTGCCCTTGTACTCTCGCCTTTTGGCGCTGCAAACTTAGGATTTCCAGCTGTAATACGACGGATACTTAGAATTGTAATCCAGATTCTCCGTTCTTTTCCAGCCTTGATTCTGGCGCTTACTGCTACCTTTCTTTTCGGGCTTGGAACCTTTGCAGGTACTTTTGCCATTACCTTGTACACCTTTGCCATTATGACAAAACTTACCTACGAGGATGCAAGTGCCGCCGATGTAAAAGCTTACCAGGCACTTCGGGCTATGGGTGTTTCAAAGTATGTAGCTTATATCCATGGAATTCTACCAGAGATCATTCCTGGATTTCTCACCAATGCACTTTACCTGTTGGAAACCAATGTACGGCACAGCTCCATTTTAGGATATGTGGGAGCTGGCGGTATCGGACTGCTTCTCAATGAGAAGATTTCCTGGTTGGAGTATGACAAAAGTGGGGTACCATTCTGCTGATGCTGTTTCTAACAGTGTGTGTGATTGAATATTTCAGTCGGTATCTGGCCGCCTTGATACGAAAAGAAGCGCACAATAAAAAAGAGCAAGGCCAGACTGCTGCTTACTGTTTCTGGCTGCCCTGTTTCTGATCTGCACGTTTACCCTTTCCCTGCCGGATTTTTCCAGAACCAGTCCACAGACTTTGCGAAATATGTTTGCTGGCTTTCTGCAGCCAGACTGGAGCTTCTTTTTCTCGGCTGAAAAAGATGGGCTTGGGTATCTTTTACTGGAAACAGTGTGCATTGCTTTTATTGGAACGGTAATCGGAGCCATTGTATCTGCACCGCTGGCTTTTCTAAATACCAAACGTTTCGTACCTGCTCCTGTGTCCTTTCTTTTTAACCTGGTGATCATGGTAATCCGTTCGGTGCCTTTTCTGGTGTATGGACTGATTTTCATCCGGGTATCCGGGCCAGGAGCTTTCACAGGAGTGCTGACATTGGCCGTATGCAGTATCGGACTTCTCACCAAAAGATTTACAGAAGCACTAGATGCCCTGGACCCTCGTCCCTATCATGCGCTGCTGGCCATGGGGGTCCGTCCTCTTCCCGCCATCTGCCACAGTGTCCTGCCGCAGCTGAAGCCTGTTTTCACCTCTATCATCCTCTACCGGTTTGATGTAAACATCCGTGAAGCTTCCGTTCTCGGTCTGGTAGGCGCAGGCGGAATCGGAGCGCCCCTTATTTTTTCCATGAATCAATATGCCTGGGAAAAAGCTGGTGCAATCATGCTGGGATTGATTCTGTTTGTGTGGTTTATCGATATGGTATCTGAAAAAATCGGAGCTGGCAATTGATGGCCAGCTCCGATTTTCTGTCTTCTGGATCCTGTTTAAAAAATCTTTTAAACCTCGTCGTGAAATTTCCAAAGACTTTCAAGGGATCTTTTCATTCTGTTATTTTTCTAATTTTCTATAATTCTCAGCCTTATCGTACTCCTTATGCACGCCATCATCCTCGTACAAAGTATAACTGCTGCCTTCATATCCCAGCATAGTGAGTTTGGAAGTATCAATATCCTTCACACACTCCGCAGCCTCTGCAACCGGGATACACTTACCGCTCCTGATAAACAGCGGACTTCATTTAATGCAACGTCTACATAATGAACACCTTTTTCCAGAATCTCCTCAGAAATACTTCCGTCTGTCAGAAATTTCACAAACTTCATTTCTTCCGGAAGGTAAACATAACGCCCTCTTGCGTTCTGCTCGTAAACCGGTGCGATCATAATCTCATTTCCAAGGATCAGCTGGTCTTCCACCCGGATTGCCATCTTATCTTCCGGATAAACAAAGCCAAGTGGTTTGAAATACATATCATCGTTTAAAGCGGCCTTCATGTATTCGCTGTACAGATACGGAACAAGGCGGTATCTCGTATTTACCACATTTCGGAAATCCTCAACATTCTCAAACTGATAGCACTCTTGCTCTCTTGTTCCGATTGCGGAATGGTTACGCATAAGCGGAGTAAATACCCCAAGTGCCATATGGCGAAGCACCAGGTCTCTTGTTGCATCCGCACCAAATCCGCCAAGATCTGCTCCTGTGTAAAGGAATCCGCACATATTCAGAGACGGCAGCATTTTCAGGTTCAGAAGAATGTGTGACCACCAGGATTTATTGTCTCCCATCCAGATTCCGCCGTATCTGTGCATTCCTACATAGGAGGAACGGGAGAACATCAGGAAACGCTTCTCCGGATCAATGCGGTCGAATGCTTCGCCTGCTGCTCTTGTCATATTGTAGCCAAACAGGTTATGTACCTTGTCGTGACGGATCTTTTTGCCATCCACATTATGATAAAATCTGCGGTAATCTTTTGGGTTGTTTGCGAGTCCGTTTAGCTCGCCCTGCATTTTCCAAATGTGGATCTTACCTTCTTTATCCTGGTAAAACTCTCCGGCAAGTTTCTTCGCCGCTTCCATTCCCTCTGAGGAATAGAAAATAGCAGGCTCATTCATATCGTTCCAGAAGCCTTCAATCCCCTGGCTAATAAGGAAGCTATATTTGTCTCCAAACCACTTTCTGGCATCCTTGTTCAGAAAATCCGGGAAATGAGTATCCCCAGGCCATACGGCTGCCACAAAATCACTTCCATCCTCCCGCTGGCAGAAGTATCTTTTTTCCACACCTTCCTCGTAAACCTCATAGCCGCTTTCCACTTTTACACCAGCATCAATAATAGGGATCAGGCGTAGCTCCTGGTCTTTCATCTCTTT
>ENA-OPYX01000826-OPYX01000826.1-human-gut-metagenome-genome-assembly--contig:-NODE-826-length-17772-cov-5.323944_pt1 | contig 17772 bp, 22 predicted proteins | sample MGYA00242639_ERZ504486 | MGnify/ENA primary metagenome ERZ504486 (study PRJEB26092, sample SAMD00036296) | human gut metagenome | host: Homo sapiens | study: EMG produced TPA metagenomics assembly of... | reverse complement strand
CAAACATGTAAAAAGTACAATAAAATATCAAAAAATACAAAATAAATTGTTAAATTGGACAAAATAATATTGACACGTTTCAAAATATGAAGTATGATAACATTACAAAAACAAAAGAGAGGGAGGAATTTACAATGAAAAAAAGATTTTTATCAGTATTACTTGTATCAGCAATGGGGGTTGCAGCATTAGCAGGCTGTGGCGGTGGAAATACCAGCGCAGACAATGGCAGCACGGCAGCAGATCAGATGGGCGCAGCTGTGGAGGACAAGACCGATGCGGCAGATACCCAGAAAGAGGATACTTCATCTTCCAATGAAAAACTTGTTGTATACACGAACAGCGGAACCGAAGGTCGTGATGCATATCTGATCGAGAAAGCGAAAGAAGCCGGATTCGATATTGAGGTGGTAGCATTAGGAGCATCCGAGGTAACCGAGCGTATGATCGCAGAGAAAAATAATCCTCTTTGTGACGTTACATTTGGATTGAACAATATTGAGTACGAAAAATTAAAAGCAAACGGTTTGCTTCAGAAATGGGAACCGGACTGGGTGGACGGAGTAGATGCAGACCTCATCGATCCGGACGGATATTATTACCCGGTTACAACAACACCATTGGTATTAATGGGAAATGCGGACTATGACAATATGCCTTCTGACTGGACAGATCTGACGAAAGATGAATACAAAGGACTGTATCAGTTACATAATTTAGGCGGTGGAACAGCAAAGACGGTATTTGCAAGTATCATCAGCCGTTATCAGGATCCGGACGGAGATCTTGGCATTTCTGATGAGGGATGGGAGATCGCAGCAAAATTCTTAGGTAATGCACATAACATTGCAGATGGTGAAGACGCAGTCGGAAGTGTGATCGATGGTACCTATCCGATGGATGAGCACTGGGCATCCGGCGTTTTGACAGAGCAGAAAGACCGTGATTACAAATTCCAGATCATGACACCGGACATTGGAGAGCCATATGTGGTAGAATCTCTTGCAATTTCAGCAGGCACTAAGAAATATGATACCTGTGTAGCATTTTTAAACTGGCTTGGAAGTTCTGATGTTCAGCTTGACTGGTCTAATAATTATGGAACGATTCCATGTCAGAAAGAAGCATTAGACCAGGTTTCCGATGATATTAAAGAGTTAATGGAGACTTTGAAACCGCAGGATCTTGACTGGAGTTTCATTGCAGAAAATGTGGATGCATGGGTAGAGAAAGCAGAGCTTGAGTATGTACAGTAAATATAGAAGAAACTAAAAATACAGGAAGCTGACATTAAACAAAGTTAGGAGAACACCATGGTAAAGTTTGAAAATATTGAAATAAAGTATGGGGATTTTGTAGCGATTGAAAACTTGAATCTGGATATTAAAGAAGGTGAGTTCTTCACCTTCTTAGGACCAAGCGGTTGTGGAAAGACCACCTCACTGCGGGCGCTGGTTGGCTTTCTCTCACCGTCAAAAGGAAAAGTATATGTAGGAGACAAGGACGTTACAAATCTTCCGGTTGAAAAAAGAAACATTGGCATGGTGTTCCAAAGCTATGCGCTTTTCCCGACAATGTCAGTCTATGACAACATTGCGTTTGGAATGAAAGTAAAAAAAGCATCGAAGACAGAGATCGATCAGAAAGTACATGAAGTTGCAGCTAAGATCAAGATTACGGAATCACAGTTAAAGAAAAATGTGTCGGATCTGTCAGGTGGTCAGCAGCAGAGAGTAGCGCTTGCAAGAGCAATCGTTCTGGAGCCTAAGATTCTTTGCCTGGATGAGCCGCTATCCAATCTGGATGCAAAACTCCGCATTGATATGAGAATGGAATTAAAACGTCTCCAGAAAGAGCTGGGTATCACAACATTGTATGTTACGCATGACCAGGAAGAAGCGCTGACGCTTTCCGACCGGATCGCCGTATTTAACAATGGATATGTAGAACAGGTTGGAACGCCGTATGAGATCTATAATGAATCAAAAAGTGAGTTTGTCTGCGATTTTATCGGTGATATCAACCGCTTAAAGGGTGAACTTTTATCTGAGGTCAATACGCAGTCGGGTGCAAATTTAGATACAAACAAGACTGGATTTGTAAGAATTGAGAGATGTATCAGTGAAGAAAAAGCCGGTTATGTGAAACTCACAGGCAAAGTGGAAGAAGCTGAATTTAGTGGTGTGCTGACAAAGTATGTGCTGGAATGTCATGGACAGGAGCTTAAATATCTTGAAAAAAATGATGGACGCAGGCTGTATCAGAAAAACGAACAGATAGACCTCTATATCAACCCACAGGATATCATGCAGTTTTTAGGAGGGATATTTTATGAATAAACTCAAGCAAAAAATTCAGGATGGAACAATCAATATTCCCGGCATTATTATTAAAATTGCATTAATCTGGTTTATCATTACATTTCTGGTATTCCCAAACTTAAATCTGCTTGCCAGGGTATTTGTAAAAGACGGACATTTCACATTGGAAGCAATTGACAAGATCATGAAATCAGCAAGGGCCATGAAGAGTTTAAAGAACAGCTTTGTTCTGGCAATCGCTTCTATTATTACCGTAAATATATCCGGTATTTTAGTTGTACTGTTTACAGAATACTTTGACATCAAAGGGGCAAAAATATTAAGTCTTGGATTTATGTCAACACTGATCTACAGCGGCGTTGTTTTGGTTACAGGATATAAGTTCGTTTACGGTTCAACAGGAATCGTGACAAAAGTGCTGACCAATATTTTTCCAGGTCTGGATCCGAACTGGTTTGTCGGCTTTGGTGCTGTACTTTTTATTATGACATTCTCGGGAACATCAAATCATATGATGTTTTTGACAAATGCGATACGAGGGCTGGATTATCATACGATAGAGGCGGCGAAGAATATGGGGGCATCCCAGAGTACGATTTTATTTAAAATTGTGCTGCCGACAATGAAACCTACCATTTTTGCGATTACAGTGCTTACTTTTATCGCAGCATTAAGCACAATGTCAGGACCTTTGATCGTTGGTGGCCCGGATTTCCAGACAATCAACCCGATGATCAAGACGTTTGCCAATATGACGGGATCGAGAGATATCGCAGCGCTGCTGGCAATCATCCTTGGAATTGCAACGACGATTCTTCTTGCAATCATGCAGAAAATTGAAAAAAAAGGCAATTTTATATCGGTTTCAAAGACAAAAGCCAAAATGGAAAACAAAAGATTGAAAATCCGGTCATGAATGATGATCGCACATATTGTAAGCTTAATAGTGAATGATTTATCATTTCATGCTGCCGATCATCAACGTACTTGTATTTTCATTTACCGATGGATTGACGATCAAGACAGGTGTGATCAGAAAAGATTCTTTTACACTGGAGAATTACAAAAACTGTTCCATTCAGCCACTGCATATAAGCCGTATCTGGTAAGTATTGTGTATTCTCTGCTGGCGGCACTGGTTGTAGCTGTGATCTGTATTGTGGTTGCCCGTATTGTGACAAAAGCAAAACATAAATATGACAAGTTGTTTGAACCGTTTATTCTGATCCCATGGCTGCTGCCATCAACCATGATCGCACTTGGTTTGATGCTGACCTACGATGAGCCAAGAATGCTCCTGGCAGATAAGGTATTGGTTGCTACACCGATCATCCTGCTGTTTGCATACATTATTATTAAAATTCCGTTTTCATACCGAATGATCCGCGCCGGATTTGTCGGACTTGATGGAAATATGGAAGAGGCAGCACAGGTTATGGGCGCAAAACCGCTCTATACAATGAGGAAAGTCATTCTTCCGATTATTATGCCAATCGTATTATCTGTCATCGTATTGAACTTTAACGGACTTTTATCAGAATATGACTTATCCGTATTTTTATATCATCCATCCTATCAGCCGCTTGGAATCGTGATCAAGCTGGCAACGGATGAGACAGCGACCATAGATGCACAGGCAATGGCATTTGTTTATACGGTAGTGCTTATGATCATTTCTACGATTGCACTTTGGCTTGGCAGATATGACGGACTTGGAAAGATAAAATCTTTTTTTACAAAAAAGAAAAACGGGGGTAAAAATTAAATGGAATCGATCATTGAATTAAGAAAAAAAACAGGTGTTCTGGTTGCCGCCCACAGAGGAACCAGTGGGGGAAATATTCCGCCAAACTCGATTGCGGCTTTTGATATTGCACTCAAGGAGGGCGCAGACATTTTAGAGATGGATCTGTTTCAAAGTATCGATGGCGAATTGTTTGTATTCCACACAGGAATGGAACCGAGCCATCTTGACAGACATATCAGGATTGAACGGTATACAGCCGGTGAGATCAGACAGATGAGACTCTGTAACGGCGATCTGCAGCAGACATTTCTGCCGGTAAATTCATTTGATGATGTGTTAGAGCATTTGAAGGGAAAATGTAAACTGAATCTTGACAGAAGCATCAATATTATTGAACCGGTTATGAAAGCAGTAAAGAAACATGGAATGGAAGATCAGATTTTAATGAAGAGTGATCCTTCTGACCAATCTTTGAAATTAATTGAAGCTTATGCACCAACGATCGATTATATGCCAATTTTCATGGAAGAGGATCTTGCCTCTGATAAAATTGAAAAAATGAACATCAATTATATAGGGGCAGAGATTGTGTTTGAAAAAGAAACATCTCCGGTGATCCAGGAATCTTATCTGGAAATGCAGAAGAAAAAGGGGCGGATTCTCTGGGGCAATGCGATTTTATATTCCAGCCGGGTTCCACTGGCAGCAGGGCATAGCGATGACGTTTCGCTGACCGATGATCCTGCGAAAGGATGGGGATGGCTTGCAGATAAAGGATTTGACATTATCCAGACAGACTGGACAAAGCATTGTGTGGATTACCTGAAAGAAAATAATTATCGGAAGTGATGCGTATGGATTTAAATTTTTTGGGATGTGGTTCGGCATTTAATCCGTTGTACGGGAATACAAGTGCCTATTTTACAAACAAGGATCAGCTATATGTGATCGATGGCGGGGAGAGTGTATTTTTGAAATTGTATCAGAAAGAACTCTTAAAGAAATACGCCGGTATCACAATTATGGTAACACATATGCATGCAGATCACGTGGGAAGTCTTCCGTCTATCATTTCCTATTGTTATTATGTACTTGGGAAAAAAGTGACGGTCATCTATCCGGAAAAGTCTTTGTGGATTCTGCTTGGATTGATGGGAATCGACCCGGATATCTATATTCCTGTGGAGAGCAGTCTGTTTACCGCAGAGGGACTGAAGGTTTGGGCTGTTTCTGTGAAACATGCGGATGATATTTCCTGCTTTGGTTATATCATTGAATTTGCAGGAGAGAAGATTTACTACAGTGGAGATTCGTATGAGATTCCCAAAGATGTATTAAACAGATTTTATAAAAGGGAAATATCAACGATCTATCAGGATACAACAGAATTTACATCGAATCACAGGTCACATTGCCCATTAGAGGAGCTGGAGGAATGTATACCGGCGGATTTAAGAAGGAATGTTTTTTGCATGCATTTTACTACAGATTTTACGGAAAAATTAAAGAAAAAAGGATTCGGTTATATTCAAAGTAATTGCAGGTGAGAATGGGGAGAAGAGCAATTTGAAAGATAATTTTAAATTGTTCTTTTTCTTTATCCTAAGATGCACAAAAAGATTCGTTGGAGATAAAATAGTGGGAAGGTGAAATCATGTGGAGAGCTTTTATTGACGCAATGGCAGAATGGAACAGCGTAGCGATTTGCGGACGCCTTGCGCTGGCAATCCTAACGGGAACTGTGATAGGAATTGACCGTGGGTTAAACGGCGCGGAGCCGGGATCAAGACACATGCATTAGTGTGCCTTGGATCCGCTTTGGTAATGCTGACCAGTGAATATATGTCGATGAATTTTGACCAGAAAGCCGATCTTGCACGGCTCGGTGCACAGGTGATCAGTGGGGTAGGATTCCTGGGGGTAGGCACAATATTGGTAACGGAGAAACAAAGGGTCCGGGGGCTTACCACAGCAGCAGGACTTTGGGCATGCGCCTGTGTGGGACTGGCAATCGGAATCGGATTTGTGGAAGGGGCAGTCTATACGCTGATGTTCATTGTTGTTGTATTGCGGCTTTTGAATAAAATTGACATCTTTTTACAGAAACATGCAAAAGTGTTTGATCTTTATCTTGAACTGGAAAATGGAAAGAGCATTGGATTGTTTTTGCAGGAGATGCGAAGCCGGAATGTGAAAACAGAGACGGTTGAAACAACCAAAAATAAACTGCCGGGTAAATTTTCCTCTTTAGTGGTAACTCTGGAAGTCAATCACTATAATATGAGACCGGAACTGATCGATGAGATCAGAAATTTTGACTATGTGCACTATGTGGAAGAAATGTAAGCATCTGGAAATATTGCAAATTCAGGATTAGAATGTATCAAAACTGGAAAGCAGAAGGGGGATAAAAATTTATGGATTCAAAAAAAATAAAAGTGTGGGCGCACCGTGGAGCAAGTGGTTATGCACCGGAGAATACAATGGATGCATTTCGAAAAGCCATTGAGATGAAAGCAGATGGAATCGAACTGGATGTGCATCTGACGAAAGATGGGGAAGTGGTTGTGATACACGATGAAGTACTTGACAGAGTCAGTGATGGAACCGGACGTGTACAGGACTTTACCTGTAATGAATTAAAAAAGTTTAATTTTAATAAATTACATCCAGAATACAAAGAGGAAGAGATACCAACATTAGAGGAAGTTTATCAGTTGATAAAGCCGACGGATCTCACCATTAATGTGGAAATGAAGACCGGAAACACGTTTTATCCGGGAATGGAAGATAAGGTTTTAGAACTGACAAAAAAATATGACATGATGGATCGTATCATAGTTTCCTCATTCAATCATTATACGATCCGCAGCATGAAGGAAAAATGCCCGGAATTAAAAACAGGTGCACTGTATGCGGATGGAATTATAAATGCGGTCGATTATGTGGCGGATGTTGTGCGGGCAGATGCTCTGCATCCGGGGTGGACGAAAATTTTTTATCCAAATTATCTGGAGGACTGCAGGCGGAGAAATATATTAGTGCATGTATGGACGATCAATAATGAGGAAGACATGCGGCGCTGCTGTGAGATGGGACTCGATGCAATTATTACGAACTATCCGGATGTGGCGAGAAAAGTGGTGGATGAGTACCAGCTTAATTAAAATTGTGCATGCGGAAATATATCAAAATAATTTGATATATTTCCGCATTTCTATTATAATCAGCCGTAAAAGAAGTAATATATTGCCATCAGGAGAGGAAATAAATATGAAAACCTGAAAAGATGCCGCGAAAGAGAAAAGACCGCTTCCGGTAGGAGTTTCTGATTATGTCAGAGCACAGGCAGAATATTATTATGTGGATAAAACGCTGCTGATCAAAGAATTTTTAGACAGAAAACCGCTGGTTTCCCTGTTTACCAGACCGAGAAGATTTGGAAAGACATTAAATATGGATATGTTACGGGTGTTCTTTGAAATATCGGACGAGGATACCAGTATTTATTTTAAAGAGAAGGCTATCTGGAAGTGTGGACAGGAGTATACCAGACAACAGGGAAATAGCAGCAGTGTATATGTATCAGATAATGAATTTATCATTTGCCCGATTGCGGATGAAGATCGTGATAATTATGTAGAATTGCATCGTCAGATAAATGGTGAACATACATTGTTTTTAAATGAGCATTGCAAAGATATGATGTGGGAACAGGTTTTAGAGGGAGAAGATAAAGTATTTTCTGTATTTGAAATAAATGGCGATTATTGTGGAAGTCTGGAATTGCAGAATCCGGACTCTGATACACCTGAAATAGGAATAGATCTTTTTGAGAATAAGAGAAATAAGGGAATAGCGCCGAAAGTGGTAAAATTATTGGCAAAAAGATGCTATAAGGACAGGAAAGTAGATTATTTTCTGATTAGAAGAACAGAATTCATTAGTCAGGCGATTTATCTGGATTTCCCAACATAAAAATGTTAAGATAAAATAAATTCGTGTTTCGGGACAGTGATGAATAAGGAGGTATGAGATGGAACCAATGTATTTATCAATCCAGCAGAAAGAGACCGGCAGACAGATCAAGAGGCTTCTATCAGAACACGGTTACACGGTGAAAGATGTCCAGACCGTGATGGGATTTGAAAATCCGCAGGCAGTCTACAAATGGATCTCAGGAAAATCGCTGCCGAGTTTGGACAATTTTATAATTTTAAGTAGATTATTGCATACCAGTATTGAAGATATCCTCGTCATTGACGGGGATATCGTTCGTTTATGGTATATTTTATTTCGGAAATTAAACTAGCGGTAGAATGACAAACTTTTCTGTATGTCTTATATTGATATCATCATGAAGGATAGTTGGGAGAGGAAAAAGGTAAATGAAAAAAATAACATCGGCATATGCAAATAAATGGCTTAAAAGCCTGGAAGAAGACAAGGAATACTGGGTAAATAAGGAAGAAGCGTCAAGTACCTATGTGGCTGCGATCAATGAGGAGCCTGTGATCCCCGAATATGATTATGCTGAGGTTGCAGCAACGATTGCAGAAATTGATGAAAAGATCGCAGTGATCAAACATGCACTGAATGTCACAAATGCAACCGCAAAAGTGCAGGTAAAGGATACCGAGATGAGCGTGGACACGATCTTAATAAAGATGGCGCAGTTGAATAAAAGAAAGGCTGTCCTTGACCGGATGCGCAAACAGCTTCCAAAGACGAGGGAGACAACATCGTATATGTCCAGAAATGCAGTTCCCGAGTATCGGTATGTCAACTATGATCTTGATCTGGTCAAGCAGGAATATGAGCGGGTATCTCAGAATGTCATGGAATTGCAGATGGCATTGGATCAATATAACCAGACGGTGCAGTTTGAGGTAGATCTTTAAAAAATTTTCCGTGCAGGGTGCGGTCACAGGTAAATAGTGCAAAATAGTTCAGGTTCAGTGATAAAGTTTTTTCTGTTATTCGTTATTTGTTATTCGTTAAAGTTCATAGTGATTTCAAATCCGGATACGATAAATTTTAAATGCGCCCAGCAGAAAACCTGCAGGAAACTGCGATGCGGAGGTTCGGTTTCAAGCATCAGATGATGAAAGGAAGATAAACTTACATGGTAAAGAAAATCATGCGTGATCCCCTGTTTCTGGGACAGAAATCAGAGGATGCAACAGAAAAAGATAAGTAGGTCGTAACGGATCTTTTGGAGGGCATGTACAAGATATAAAGAAGACAGAAATGGAGGGATATATTTTGAAAAAGTTATTATAAATTACAGAACCCATCAATTTTTAAATTTCAATATGTATTTCTTGATAGTGAAGATTATCTGGCAGATCAGTTATTTATAAAATACAAGGTAACTGTGGATTTTGGAGATGAATATGTAAAAGAAAATTCGCCGTATCATGTGATATTTTGCAAAATAAGAAAAAGGGATGAAAAAAAGTTTCTCGATGCACTTTCTGAGATGTATGACAAGATGCTTCTTATGGGATATAAAGATTATCAGGAAGTTTGTGATAATTTTATAAGAGTTGTAGAGAAAAATGAAAAAGAGAAGTAGCATGGTTTTACTCTTGACATCCACTCAACCCCGCAATACAATACTTGCATATGCAACTATTGGAGGTGCAAGTAATGCTGAAACGAGTTTTTTCTTATATGAGAGAATATAAGAAATATGCATGGTCAGGTTTGTTATGCATTGGCGTGGAGGTGGTCTTAGAGATCACAGTGCCGCTTCTTATGGCGGACCTGATTGACTATGGAGTCACAAATGCGGACGGGACTTATATCATAAAAAAAAGGTCTGCAGATGGCACTCTGTGCAGTGCTGGCATTGATCCTTGGTGTCGGAAGTGCAAAATTTTCCGCGCTTGCAGGACAGGGACTCGGTGCAAATATAAGAAAGGCGGAGTACGAGAAACTCCAGTCTTATTCATTTTCCAATATAGACCATTTCAGTGTGTCGTCGCTTGTCACGCGTCTGACGAGTGATGTGACGAACATCCAGAATGCGGTGTCCACCGGTATGCGTCCGTTTGGGCGGAGTCCGGTCATGCTTATTTTTGCGACATCGTTTGCATTCCGGATCAATTCGACGCTGGCGCTGGTCTTTCTTGTGGCACTGCCGACGTTAGCAGTGCTTTTAATTCTTATTATTATAAATGTCGGGCCGCTTTACGGGCGCATGCAGAGTGCGATCGATCAGGTGAACCGGTGTATTCAGGAAAATCTTACGGCGATCCGTGTTGTGAAATCCTATGTCAGAGGCGATTACGAAGTGGAAAAGTTCGGTGTCGTCAATGAAAATTTAAAATCAGAATCTGAAAAAGCATTTGGAACAGCAGTGCTAAATATGCCCGCCATGCAGTTTGTGATGTACGGGACGATCCTTGGAATCCTTTTGATCGGGGGAAGGCTGATCAATGAGGGGCAGATGATGATCGGACAACTCACCAGTTTTTTGAGTTATGTGCTGTTAATTCTTAATTCCCTGATGATGATGTCAAATGTGTTCCTGCTCATGACAAGGTCGCTGGCATCCGCAGAGCGGATCATGGAAGTCATTGATGAAAAAATCGATATCACAGATGAAAATGCAAAAGACATTGCCGTGGCAAAAGGTGAGATCGAATTTGACCATATGTGGTTCAAATACAAGGACACTGCAAAGGAATATGTGCTCTCCGATGTTTCTTTCCATATCAAACCGGGGCAGACGGTCGGCATCATCGGTCAGACCGGTTCGTCAAAGACTACACTGGTGCAGCTTATCCCAAGGCTTTACGATGTGACAAAGGGCGAGGTAAAGATCGACGGAATCAATGTAAAAGAGTATCCGGTCAGACATCTTCGGGACGCAGTTGCGATGGTACTGCAGAAAAATACGCTGTTTTCCGGTTCACTGATCGATAACCTCCGCTGGGGAAATGAAAATGCCACATTGGATGAGATTAAAGAAGCATGTCAGATTGCCTGTGTGGATGAGTTTGTGGACCGGCTTGCGGATGGTTATGATACCGAGATGGGGCAGGAGGGAGTCAATGTGTCCGGCGGGCAGAAACAGAGGATCTGCATTGCCAGAGCCATTTTGAAAAAGCCGAAAGTACTGATCTTAGATGACTCCACAAGCGCGGTGGACACCGCGACGGAGGCGAAGATACGAAGCGGGCTTGCAGAAAAACTGCCGGATATGACAAAGATCATCATTGCGCAGAGGATATCGTCTGTCCGCCATGCTGACCAGATCATTATCATGGACAGGGGGCATGTGGAGGCAATCGGCACACATGAGAGTCTGCTCCGTGACAATCAGATCTATCAGGAAATCTATGCATCACAGAAGGAAGGAGCTGATCTTTAATGGCAAAGTATGTGGGATATAAAAGACCAAAAGATACGAAAAAGACCATGAAGCACTTCCTGACTTATCTCGGTCATTACAAGTGGGCATTTTTCCTTGTGGCAATTCTTGTATTTATCAGTGCGGGGGCAGGAATCTGCGGCACATATCTGATCAAACCGCTCGTCAACAATTTCATTGAGTCGGGAAATATGAAGGGACTTCTTTTGGCAGTCATCGGCATGGGTGTGATGTACCTGTGCGGTGCGCTCGCAACGCTCGGCTATAACCGGCTGATGGTGCACACCTCGCAGAAAGTCGTGAGCGAAATCCGCATGGATCTGTTCCGGCACACACAGAAACTCCCACTGAAATATTTTGACGACAACACGCGCGGCGAGATCATGAGCCATTTTACCAACGATGTCGACACGGTGCAGGAGGCGATGAACAACAGTTTTGCTATGATCATTCAGAGTTTTCTGACATTGTTTGGAACGATCACAATGATGATGGTGCTCAGCGTAAAACTGACCATGCTCGTGGTGGTATTTTTTAGTCATTACCTTTTTTGTTCATGCAGTACAATGGAAAATGCAGCAAAAAATATTATCACAGACAGCAGCAGGAACTCGGAAACATCAACGGTTTTGTGCAGGAGATGATGGCAGGACAGAAGGTGGAGAAAGTTTTCAACCATGAAAAGGAAAACTTTAAAGAGTTCTGTGAAATGAATGAGCGGTTTCGCAAGGAGTCTACAAATGCACTGGCACATTCAGGTATGCTCGTGCCGGTGATCGTGGCGCTTTCCTATTTTAACTATGCGCTCTCAGCATGTGCCGGCGGCATGTTTGTGATCCGCGGGCTCATGGATTTGGGAAGCCTGTCGGCTTATCTTGTATATGTGAGACAGAGTGCGATGCCGTTAAATCAGTTTACACAGCAGGTCAATTTCCTGTTGTCGGCGCTCTCAGGTGCAGAGCGTATTTTTGACATGATGGACGAGACGGAGGAGATTGACGAGGGAAAAGTGACACTCTGCAATGTCTGTAAAAATGCGGATGGCACACTGACAGAATGCGCGGAAATTACAGGATTGTATGCGTGGAAACTGTCATCAGGAGAACTGGTACTGTTAAAGGGAGATGTGCGTTTCCATGATGTCGTATTCGGCTATGTGTCGGAGAAAACGGTGCTGAACGGAATATCATTGTTTGCAAAACCGGGACAGAAGATCGCTTTTGTCGGATCAACGGGTGCCGGAAAGACAACGATCGTAAACCTCATCAACCGGTTTTATGATATTCAGGCGGGACAGATCACATATGATGGGATCGACGTCAAAGATATTCGGAAAGATGACCTGCGGCGTTCCCTTGCCATGGTCATACAGGATACACATTTGTTTACCGGGACGATCGCAGACAATATCCGTTACGGGAAACTGGATGCGACGGATGAGGAGATCCGGGAGGCGGCGAAGATCGCCAATGCGGATTCCTTTATCAGCCGTCTGCCGCAGGGGTATGACACGATGCTTTACGGAGATGGGAGCAACTTATCTCAGGGACAGCAGCAGCTCATCGCGATCGCAAGAGCGGCGATCGCAAAACCTCCGGTACTGATCTTAGACGAGGCGACAAGTTCGATCGACACAAGGACGGAGCGTTTGATCGAAAAAGGCATGGATGCCATTATGGAGGGAAGAACCGTATTTGTCATTGCACACAGGCTCTCAACCGTAAGAAATTCCAATGCGATCATGGTACTTGAAAAAGGTGAGATCATTGAGCGCGGCAGTCATGACGAGCTTTTAGAGCAGAAAGGCAGATATTATCAGTTGTATACAGGACAGTTTGAATTGGAGTGATGCTAGGGTGAAAAATGAGATTTTTGATGTTGAAATGTTAAGAAGACGGTTTATCCGGCCGTATTTTATAGAGCTTGGACTTACGGTGGGACAGGGACAGCCGCACATTTTAAAGGAACTGAGGGAGCACGGTGCAATGAACCAGAAAGAATTGTCTGATGCCTGCCTGATCGAAGTTACGACGATGTCGCGTACGATCGACCGGTTAGAAAAGATGGGACTTGTAAAGCGGGAGAGCAATCCCGCCTGCCGCCGTTCCTGGACGATTGCACTCACGGAAGAAGGATGTGAGATGGCGGATAAAGTTATTGAGATATTTGAGATGACAGATGGTATAATGAAAAGCGGAATGAGTGAAGATGAACTTGAGATACTGTCTGCAGGTCTTGAAAAAGTAAAGAGCAACCTCTGGACGGCAATCAGGAATAACGAGGAAAATATGAGGTAAACAAAATACGAACTGAAATCAAATATGGAATGAAATCAAGTGTAATAGTAAACACAGCATTTGAAGAAAAGGAGAGAAATGCAATGGGTTATTTAATTTCAGAGACAACAAAAGAAGAATGCGAGAAGATCGTGGCGGAATCACTGGGAAACATTGATGCAGCCTGTGATGGCTGCATGTCCGGACTCGTGGAAATGTATCAGGATTACATCGACGGGAAATTGAACATAGCGGGTACTATGCCTTGAAAAATCTTATGGAATCGCTTAAGATATCATTAATTAGGCGGTAAATCCTAATAATGATTTTTGAAATGCCTCAACAGATGGCATTTCCCAGGCATCAAGATGTTGTAGCATCATGATGCCATAGAGGCGGCAGTACCACATCTTAGTCGATCGGTGCCTGCCGTCTTCTAATTTATAGTCTTCTTTCTCACGCTTATTAGAGCGTTCCACGGAAGTTCTTCGATTGTATTCCTTTTCCCATGCTTTTGAGTCTCTTGGCGGTATGTTAAACAGACTTGGATTATCCTCGGTAAAGATGTGCACGGTTCTGCCGTATTTTGCTGGCGAACAGGGATGTTCACAGAAACAGCCACGTTTCCGGTTAGCCTTTGGACACCGGTATTTCGCCCGGTGTTTAGCAGCTTCATAACCATCTTTATGCATGCGTAAGCCCAACTTACAGACAGGAACGCCATCATCGTCGATTGTGAAATCATTCTTATAAGTGAAGTGTCCGGTATGACCGGGGCTCAAGTCGATAAAAGGCGTGATCTTTTCCCGACAACAGTATTCATAGACAGCATAAGCATCATGGGCGGAATCCAGAAGGAGTTTTTCAATCCGGAATTCAGGAAGATATGCTTTCATCGTGAAAAAGGAATGTAGAAACGAAAGCATGTCATGCCGGGAAGCCCGTTCCAAAAGCGGAAATATGGGAAGGTCGCTGTGAGAATCGGATGCCACGTACATGTAGAGATGGTAGCCGAAAAAATAGCATTGGATAGGAGGATATCTTAAGTATCTTCCATTTTAGAGTTATTTTGTTAAAAAGTGTCAAAAGAGTGATATTGACGAGTCAGTTCAGTTATAGAGATGATGAAAGAAAATGATTAATATAAAGATACACCAGAAGAGAGGTGAACATAAATCACACTGTCACAGAGAGGAGAAAATGTATGAAAAAAAGAATTCTAGCAGCTATGCTTACTTTGTCTATGGTTGTGTCCATGACAGCATGCGGAAATTCAGAAGCAGGAGGATCAAAGGATTCAGCTAAAAATAACGGTAATGGGGATGAACCATATACAGTTACCATGGTTCTGAATGGAAGCACACAGCCGGATGAAGAAAGAATCGAACAAAAAATCAATGAGATTCTTGAACCGGAACTTAATGCGAATCTTGATATTGTTGTGCTGCCGTGGGCAAGTGCAAGCCAGCAGTTACAGCTTATGTTATCAGGGGATGAAAAAATTGATGTCTTTTATACCCAGGCAACCAATGCAGTGCAGTATATGAATGCAGGACAGATTGTAGACATGTCTGAACTGATTGATAAATATGGAACAAATATCAAACAGATTTATGGAGAGGATATAGCTAAGATCAATCAGGTCGAAGGCTTTGTATATGGCGTGCCAAATCAGATTGAACGAGGAAGTATTCCTGCCATATTTATGAGAAAAGATCTGGTGGAAAAGTACAATATTGATACAACACAGATTAAAGAACCAAAAGATCTGGAAAGTGTTTTTGAGACAGTAAAAGCGGGAGAGCCGGATATGACAATGTTATATTCGAGCAGTGAGAATGATGCACCGGCTACAAGATTATTCCGTGGAGATACTCTGTCAGATAACAATTATCTTGGTGTACTCATGGATCAGACGAACAGCACAAAATTAGAAAACTTCTTTGCGACGGACTGGTTTAAAGATACAACTACCATGCTGCATAACTGGTATCAGAAGGGATATATCAGCCAGGATGCAGGAACTAACACAGAGAACTGGAGAACAGTATGCAAGGCTGGAAATTTATTTTCACTGTTTTTTTCTTATCATCCTGGAACACCGGTAGAATTTGAAAGCTCCACCGGCTATGATTTTGAGATCGTGCCATTTTATAACGAACCGATCATAAATAGCTCATCCTATAATGGTGTTACATTCTCAATTGCCCAGAATTCAGAAAATCCGGAGAAAACAATGGAAGTACTGGATTATATCTACGGAAGTTCAGAGATCATGAATCTTTTAAACTGGGGTGAACAGGATAAAGACTATGTGATAGAAGATGCTGATAATGGCATTATCAATTTCCCGGAAGGAATCACTTCTGATAATGCAGGCTATAACTTAAACCTTGGATGGGAATTGCCAAATCAGTTTATTGCTTATAAATGGACTGGTTCAGATCCGCAATTATGGGAAAAAATGGAAGAATTTAACGGTTCTGCAAAGAGCTCCAAAGCAGTAGGATTTTTATTTGACAGCAGTAATTGTTCAAGTGAGATCGCAGCTCTTTCCAATATTGTAAAACAATACAGCGGAGCACTTTACAGCGGTTCCGGAGATCCAGATGAACTTATTCCGGAATTGTTAGAAGCATTAGATGATGCGGGAATCAATGAAGTGATCCAGGCAAAACAGGAACAGTTAGATGCTTTTCTTGCAGCAAAATAATCAGGTTCAGAAGGAAAGTCCCACAGATACAACGTGGGACTTTTTCATAAAAGGAGAAACTTATGAAGAAGAAAAAGAACAAAGTTAAGGAATATCTGCCGCTCTATCTGATGATGCTTCCGGGATTATTATATCTGCTGATCAATAATTATCTTCCGATGACAGGTATTATACTTGCTTTTAAAAAGTTGAATTTTTCAAAAGGAATTTTGGCAAGCCCGTGGGCAGGACTGGATAATTTTAAATTTTTGTTCTCGTCAAAAGATGCCTGGATTATTACAAGAAATACATTGCTATATAATATAGCGTTTATTCTTGTCAATATGGTCGTTGGAATTGCAATCGCAATTTTAATCTGTGAAGTTAAGAACACAAAAATGAAAAAAATATACCAGAGTGCTATATTATTGCCATTTTTGATGTCGATGGTCATTTTAAGCTATATTGTGTATGCACTTTTAAGTGCCGAAAATGGTCTTGTAAACAATACGATCCTGCCATTACTGCATATAGATCCGATCCAGTGGTATCAGAAACCAAAATACTGGCCGGCGATTCTTATCATTGCAAACTGCTGGAAAGGAGTGGGATACGGATGTCTGATTTATATTGCATCGCTGATCGGTATTGATCCGACTTATTATGAGGCAGCAAGACTGGATGGAGCCACAAAGTGGCAGGAAATCACAAAAATCACATTGCCATGCCTGGTACCGACAATCATTACGCTGTTATTATTGAGCATTGGAAGAATCTTCTATTCTGATTTTGGATTATTTTATCAGGTTCCGATGAACTCCGGTGTGTTGTTCCCAACAACAAACGTAATTGATACGTATGTATATCGTGCATTGATCGAACAGGGAAATATCAGTATGTCATCCGCAGCGGGTGTATACCAGTCATTAGTAGGTTTTGTCATTGTCATGTTAAGTAACTGGATCGTTAGACGTGTAGATAAAGACAGAGCATTGTTTTAGGAGGAGAGTCCATTATGACAAATTCAAAAAAAACAAAGAGATACCAGTTTTGGATCAATCTGATACTGATCGTGATGACATTGACTATTATTTTACCATTTTTGCTGGTATTTATTTCATCCATCACGGATGAAACAGTGTTGATCCGGAATGGATATTCCTTTTTCCCGGAAAAAATAAGCTTTTATGCATATCAGTATATTATCAGACAGGGAGAGAAAATACTCCGTGCGTATGGCGTTACAATTCTTATTACGGTAGTAGGTACCTTTTTTAATCTGATGTTTTCAGCATTACTGGCATATCCGCTGTCTGTGAAGACATTGCCTTATAGAAGGCAGATTACTTTTTTTG
>ENA-OPYX01000825-OPYX01000825.1-human-gut-metagenome-genome-assembly--contig:-NODE-825-length-17779-cov-9.621006_pt1 | contig 17779 bp, 13 predicted proteins | sample MGYA00242639_ERZ504486 | MGnify/ENA primary metagenome ERZ504486 (study PRJEB26092, sample SAMD00036296) | human gut metagenome | host: Homo sapiens | study: EMG produced TPA metagenomics assembly of... | reverse complement strand
GCAGCTGTATTTTGCGTGGCCGAGATATTCGATATAGAGATTTTTCAGCATGTCATGGATCTGTGCATCATTTCCACTGTGAAAGATCAGATAATTTCCCACGGTCTTGCGGTACAGCACATGGGCAGTTACTGCTAACGGTAACAAAAGCTCATGGGTACCCTGGCAAATACTTCCTGTACAATATAAGCATACTTTTGGCTATGAAATGCTTTTAAACATAGTGGGTATTTTAGATCCCGGTATGCTGTTTTCTGTGACCATCTGAGATGGTAGAGTTCTTTTAAGTGATCCATATCAAAATCCTTTTTTTACAAGGAAATTCCTTAAGTAAATGACATTGGGAGTGAACAGTAACTCTGAAACAGTTAAGACAGGCGGAAAATCCGCCTGCTCTTGACATACAGATTTGCACCTGTTATATATAAAGAGCAAGGGCAAAAAGCTCTGTGAAAGAACTTTTCACCCTTCATTATTATAGAAGAATCTTATTTACAGACTTTTTCTCACAGTCTCTCTGTAGTTTACTATTGCTTTTTTGGCAGCATCAAAATCCTTTTCTAGTACATAAATACATGTTGTTTCATTCTTATGATCAATTCCCGATGCAAAAGTATGATAAAAAATCAAGAAAAAAGATTATTGATAAATGTTGCTTTTTTCAATCTGGTTTCATAAGGAATATTATTTTCATTCAACGCTTGTGTTAACCGAACGAGATGATCCATATTATCAGTTTCACATAATTTAATTTTCCCATTATCCTGAATATACTTCATAAAACCACCTCCGTGCTATATGTACACATATAAGAATAAATAATTTTCTGAATCCGTGAAGTTCATCCTTTAAGTGAACCAACCTGCCAAGGGCAAGTTGGTTCCATGATAAAAATATACTTCCCTGTCTATTTTCAATACCAATGTCGTGACTCCAAGCGCTCATTGGGCAAAAAAAGGTACACGAAATAAGCCTACTATAAAATTGCTTTGTTACTTATGCGTTTGTGACAGCATATTTCTGACAGATATCAGAAAATATATGCCGCCAGACGTTGCTTTTTCCAAGGCCGATTATCAACTGGCGTGCATGCATGGTTACATGGCCTGCCATCATGATCAGGTTGCTGATAACTGTGCGTAAACGACGGCGTTTAACATCCCTCTTCTGACGAGGTGTTCGTCCTCCAATTGTGCCCTGACCGATCATACGGAGAATGTTATATGCGATCATCCCCAATTCGAGTATCAGTGCATTGGTCGTGAACTTTCCAGATGGAAGTCGCTCCAGATCTATGTCAGTTTTTACCTCACTATGAAACTGCTCACATTCTCCATGGGCATGATACAGACGGATGATTTCCTCATCCGGGTCACCAAGGTTTGTCCACCAGGTTTCAACTTCAACATCGGGAACCAGATTGAACTGACCATATTTATCAATGGTTCGTTCCGTAATCTCGTAGCCGGTACGGAGTGTAAACTCTTTATTGAACTGCTTACTGGTAACGGCTTTCCAGTCACTGCCTATATAAACAGTTTTTCCATCTCTGGGGCTGTTTATATTCTGGCAGTACTGCAAGGTAAGTGAGTACAATATCACCGTTCTTAATCTGATGCTGAGACCGGTTGGATGTCACATCCATGCGATTGAGTTTTTTGATGAAATCGCTTTTCCCAAGGAGGGCGCCCACAACAGCCAGACCGCTAGCTGGGATAATGCGTTCATTTGTTAACTCGACAATAATGTTCTTATTAGTGTTCAGTGTGATCCGGTGGTTGTTATTCATGGTAAAAAACCCCAATCCATAGGTTTTGTTACGTCTATTTTACCATAGATTGCTTTCACCGGTTGGGTGAATAATGATATTGAACAACAGAGTATCGCAAAAGCTTGAAATTATAGGATTTAAGGAGCCTGTGAAGAAATCAACTTCACGGATTCAGGGAAGATATAAAAGTGGAGCTGCATAGAGCAGTTCTAAACTGATTTAATTTTAGCAAAGAAGGTGATGCCTGCCAAGAGGAAATCACAAAATGGGTAGGCTATAAAATAAATTTACCTTTCAAAACTGATATGAAACAGATGTATTTGATTTCTTCGCCAAAAGATGATATAATAAATAGAAATTGCGAAGCGGAATATAAATCTCCGTCTTATTTATCTAAAATTTTGGAAAAGAGGATCAGACAATGAGCGATATGACAATTCTTGAGCAGTGGCGTTCCATTGCTTATAATCAGAATGCAGATAAGAATAAGCTTCAGCGCTTCTGGGCAAATTATTTTAACATTGAGAAGAATATTTACGAGCAGCTTCTGGAGAATCCGGATGAGGTAGTTTCCGGTACTGTGAAGGAGCTTGCCGAGAAATACGGTCAGGACGTTATGACTATGGTTGGTTTCCTTGACGGAATCAATGACAGTCTGAAGGTTCCGAACCCGATCGAGACTATGGATGAGAATACCAAGGTAAACCTTGCATTTGATAAAGAGGCTCTCTATAAGAACATGGTAGATGCCAAGGCTGACTGGCTTTACAACCTTCCTCAGTGGGACAAGATCTTCACAGAAGAGAAAAAGAAAACCCTCTACATGGAGCAGAAGAAATCCGGCACAGTTGTGAAACCGCACAAGGTCGGAAGAAACGATCCGTGCCCATGCGGAAGCGGCAAGAAATACAAACACTGCTGCGGAAGATAATGAGCGTAAAGAAGAATCTGGATTACATTATCGTGTTAGGTGCCCATGTGGACGGAACACGGATGACACTTGCCCTTCTGGAACGAGCCAGAAGGGCCCTTCTTTATCTTGAGGAGAATCCCGGGACGAAGGCAGTGCTTTCCGGTGGAAAAGGTACCGGGGAAAATATTTCAGAAGCAGAGGCTATGTACTGGTATCTTACAGGTCATGGAATTGACGGAAGCCGTCTGATCCTGGAAGAAAAATCCACCAGTACGAAAGAAAATCTGGCTTTCAGCCTTAGAAAAATTGGAACCTGCAACTGTTCTGTAGGCGTGGTGACGAACAATTTTCATGTATGGAGAGGAGCAGCCATTGCAAGAAAATGTGGATTCCGGGAAGTGGCCATGGTACCTTCCAGGTATCGAAGCTGGCGTCTTTTTATCTACATTCCCCGTGAGATTCTGGCCATTATCAAAGACAAACTCATGGGAAATCTGTAGATCTGTGCGAGAAGAGAAATCTCAAAAATTTTGTCAACATGCGTTGACAAATAAAAATCATGAGCTTATAATGAACCACAGAAAAAGCAATAAAGCAACACGTTGACGAGACGAGTAAGCTGTGAAATGTTACAGAGAGAGATGTGAAGTGCTGGAAACATCTTATCAGGAAACAGTCGAAAACTACCTCCGAGTGGCCCCAATCCGGTCCGGTGATTCCGTTATCATCTAAATTGAGAGGCTTTGTATCCTGGCGTGACCAGGGAAGCAGAGCAAGCAGGGTGGAACCGCGAGAATGAACAAACTCGTCCCTTACAGTGCACGATGTACTGTGAGGGATTTTTTATTGCAAAAAAATCCTTCATAATAACAGAAACTGCACTGTGTACCATAGAAATTTACCGAAAATGAAAGGAGAAACGATTATGATCATCACATTAAAAGACGGATCAAAAAAAGAATATGCAGAAGCAAAATCTGTAATCGATATCGCATATGATATCAGTGAAGGCCTTGCACGCGCAGCATGTGCAGGAGAGGTAAACGGAGAGGTTGTAGATCTCCGTACAGTTCTTGACAGTGACTGTGAGCTTAACATCCTTACAGCAAGAGATGAGAAAGGTCTTGCAGTTCTCCGCCATACAGCATCCCATGTAATGGCGCAGGCTGTACAGAACTTATATCCGAACGCAAAAGTTGCCATCGGACCATCTATTGATACAGGATTCTATTATGATTTCGATCATGAGCCATTTTCACGCGATGATCTTGATGCCATCGAAAAAGAGATGAAAAAGATCATCAAAAAAGGCGCAAAGATCGAGCGTTTTACAAAATCCCGTGAAGATGCCATCGCATACTTCAAGGAGAAAAATGAACCATACAAAGTAGAGCTGATCGAGGATCTTCCGGAGGGAGAAGAGATTTCCTTCTATTCACAGGGAGACTGGACAGATCTCTGCGCAGGACCGCACCTTATGAGCGTGAAAGGCGTTAAGGCGTTCAAACTTCTTTCTTCTTCCAGCGCATACTGGAGAGGCAGCGAGAAGAACGCAATGCTTACACGTATCTATGGAACAGCATATGCAACAAAGGATGAACTGAAAGAGCATCTGGAGCAGATGGAAGAGGCAAAGAGACGTGACCATAACAAGCTTGGCCGTGAGATGAAGATCTTCACAACTGTAGATGTGATCGGACAGGGACTTCCGCTTATCATGCCAAACGGTGTGATCATGATGCAGGAGCTTCAGCGCTGGATCGAGGATGAGGAGACAAAGCGTGGATACGTAAGAACAAAAACTCCTCTTATGGCAAAGAGCGATCTTTACAAGATCTCCGGACACTGGGATCATTACAAAGATGGTATGTTCGTACTTGGTGATGAGGAGAAGGACAAAGAAGTTTATGCACTTCGTCCGATGACATGTCCGTTCCAGTACTATGTATACAAAGCAGAGCAGCACAGCTACCGTGATCTGCCGATCCGTCTCGGTGAGACCTCCACACTGTTCCGTAATGAGGATTCCGGTGAGATGCATGGCCTGACACGAGTTCGTCAGTTTACTATTTCCGAGGGACATTTGATCGTAAGACCGGACCAGATGGTAAAAGAGTTCAAAGACTGTATCGCACTTGCTCAGTACTGTCTGCAGGTACTTGGTGTTGAGGAAGATGTAACATACCATCTTTCAAAATGGGACCCTGCAAATAAAGAGAAATACATTGGTGAGCCGGAGGTATGGGAAGAGACAGAAGGCCATATCCGCCAGATGCTTGAGGAGCTGAACATTCCGTTCACAGAGGATGTGGGAGAGGCTGCTTTCTACGGACCGAAGGTTGATATCAACGCCAAGAACGTATACGGAAAAGAAGATACTATGATCACAATTCAGTGGGATGCACTTCTTGCTGAGCAGTTTGATATGTACTACATCGATGAGAATGGTGACAAACAGCGTCCGTACATCATCCACCGTACATCTATGGGATGCTATGAGAGAACACTTGCATGGCTGATCGAGAAATATGCCGGTATGTTCCCGACATGGCTCTGCCCGGAGCAGGTTCGTGTGATCCCGATCTCCGAGAAATTCAACGATTATGCGCAGAAGGTTGAGGCTCAGATGAAAGAAGCCGGCATCCGCTGCTCTGTAGACGGACGTTCTGAGAAGATGGGCTACAAGATTCGTGAGGCACGTCTTGAGAGAGTACCGTATATGCTTATCGTTGGTGCAAAAGAGGAAGAAGAGGGCAAGGTTTCTGTAAGAAGCCGTTACCTTGGAGATGAAGGAATGAAAGACCTGGGCGAGTTCATCAGCTTCATTAAAGAAGAGATTAAGAACAAGACCATCCGTAAGATCGAGGTTCAGGAAGAGAAAAAATAATTACAGGAAATTTTAAATAATAAGAGGCGGTCCGCATTGTATGTAATGTGGACGCCTCTTATTATTTAAAATACTTCTCCCGCACGATCTCAACCGGCATATCCAGTCCAGTCCAGATATGAAATGCCTTCACACCCTGGTGGAGCAGCATATACATGCCGTTAAATGTCGGACATCCGGCTTCTCTGGCTTCGCGGAGAAGTCTTGTTTCCCTTGGTTCGTATACAACATCTGCAACAGTAAGTTCCGGGTGGAACAGTGATTTATCGGGTATCACAGTTCCTGCGACATCTGGAACCATACCAACGGAAGTGGCGTTGATCAGAAGGTTGCTCTCCTCCATAGCATCTTTCAGTGCTGCATGGTCATCCATCTCATGAAGAATCATCTTACACTCAGTCATATGGGACATTTTTTCTGCCATGGCAGCAGCACGCTCCCAGTAGCGGCTGGTGGGACGGGCAAAAACATGGATCTTCTTTGCGCCTTCCAGGGCAGACTGTCCACAGATAGCCATTCCGGCACCTCCTACGCCCATAACAGTGATCGTACGTCCCTTCACATCACAGCCGGCATCTCTGGCAGACTGGGTAAAACCATAGCCATCTGTATTAAATCCCTTTAATTTTCCGTTATCATTACGAACAGTATTTACAGCTCCGATCAGCTGTGCAGTAGGAGAAAGCTCATCAAGAAGCTCCACGATCTTGTTCTTATTAGGCATGGTCAGGTTAAAGCCCTTTATCCCGCAGGCTTTCAGTCCTTCAACAGCTTGTGGAAGCGTTTTTTCGGTCACATCAAAACAGAGGTATACATAGTCAAGACCAAGGTAACGGAATGCCTCGTTGTGCATTAAAGGTGATACGCTGTGTGCAACAGGACTTCCAAGCAGGCCGGTAAGTCCTGTATGTCCGGTAATATTAATCATTGTTCGATTCCCTCCTGTATCTTATGAAATAATGTGGTTCGACAGAAACCACCAGATTCCGCTTAATATTATCAGAAAATATTTTAACACTATAAAGTGCGAAAATCAATAAATAAGGATATTGTACGGAAATTTATACATTTTTGTCGCGGATTCATAGAAAATATCTATAGGTGTCGAGTAACCAAGAAATCCCACGACAAATTTGCAGGACGGGATTCCAGGCTTTGACAAAATATGCAGGGAAACTGCCATATAATAAACTCACTTACCAAAGCTGAGAATCAATGGCAATAGCAGCGGGGGAATCTTATGTATCACACTATATACATAGATATCGTTTTTATGACGAATTTCCTTATGGATTATATGCTTTTAAGGCTTGTGGGAAAATTCCTGCATCTGGACGTAAAACGTTTTCGGTGCATGATATCCGCTGTATTTGGATCTTTTGTATCCTGCCTGCTTCTTTATGTACCTTTCAGGATCATTCTTCCTGTGGCTGTACTGATCCATGGCGGCTGCGCTTTTTTTATGGCGGCATTTGCATTCCGGCTAAAAAAAGGAGGGCTTCTTGCAAAAACCATCCTATCTATGTATCTCACTGCATTTGTAGTCGGTGGTATTTACCAGGCACTGGAAACAGAAAAAACCATGACAGTAAAAATATTTCTGCTTTTTACGGCAGGGATCTACGGAGGTCTTTATACCTTGATCTGTGCGGCAGATTTCATCCGGCTGGGAAGAAAAAATATTTATCCGGTAATCCTGAAATATCAGGGAAGAGTACAGCAGTCATACGGTTTTTTTGACACAGGAAACCTCCTTATAGATCCTGTGAACAGACAGCCTGTATCTATTATAAAACCGGAGCTGTTGGAAAAAATCCTTTCCAGTGAGTTGACAGAAAAACTGATGTACATAAAAGAAGAACCGCAGAAACTGAAAAGCACGGAAGTTTCCATGCTGCAGCCACATTTTTTGTCTTTCCGGGGAGCCGGAGGGAAAGAAGGCATTATGCTGGCTGTGATTTTGGGGGAACTTGAGATCCAGACTCCCGGAAGGGTGGTGCATGTGGGAAAACCGGTGCTTGCCATAACATCTGAGCCCTCAGCTTTGGGAGAAGAGTACGGGATACTTTTGAATTCCAGACTATTGCATTAAGGAGGGGGCATTGCTATGAACAGAGCAGCAGCTAAATATTATCCATTTCAGGTGATTTCGAGATTTATGATCAACAGGCCGGGAGAGGTTTTTTATATCGGAGGGAATGATATCCTTCCGGCACCGCTTCCTCCTGAACAGGAGGCAAGTGCCATAAGCCTGTTAAATACAGATCAGGAGAAAGAGGCAAAGGCTGTGCTGATCGAACACAATCTCCGGCTTGTGGTATATATTGCCAAAAAATTTGACAATACAGGAGTTGGAGTGGAGGATCTGATTTCCATTGGGACGATCGGACTTATCAAGGCGATCAATACTTTTAATCCTGTGAAAAATATCAAGCTTGCAACCTACGCGTCCAGGTGTATTGAAAACGAGATCCTTATGTATCTCCGCAGAAACAGCAAAACCAAGATGGAGGTTTCCATTGATGAACCACTGAATGTAGACTGGGATGGAAATGAGCTTCTGCTTTCTGATATTCTGGGGACGGATGATGATGTGATCTCACGGAAACTGGAAGATGAGGTGGAGATCACCCTCCTGGGAAAAGCCATTTCCAAGCTTACTAAACGAGAGCAGATGATCATCCGTCTCCGCTTCGGCCTGGGAAACAGAGAGGGTCTGGAGAAAACCCAGAAAGAGGTAGCTGATCTTCTTGGAATCTCCCAGTCCTATATTTCCCGACTGGAAAAAAGGATCATGAAACGTCTTCGGAAAGAAATCGTGAAATATGAATAGAAGAGAGGCATTTCGGAGAATCTGGATAAAAAACAGTTTACCGTGAAAAATGAAAATGTTATATTGTAATTACTGAGCGTGAATTACTGCATCAGGCTGGTAATTCATGCCCTGTCCAGATTCTTTTTGATACATTAATTTTTGAAACAGATATAGTCTGAAGAACCAGAGCAGATATCAGCAGGAGTATACATACACAATGAACAGAGAAGAACTTGACCGCTACTTACGGCAGTCAACACCAAGAGAAAAAGAGGTACTGCAAGGAATCCCCCTGGAGGAGCTGCACAGGCAGGATACCTGCCGCTTTGCAAAAGCCGGCCAGGGGACTTATCTTTTTGAGGAAAGCTTATTTATGGCTCCGGGGGAAAAAATCGTAGTGAGCAGGCAGGATCGTTATGTGGAGGTACTGCCGCATCAGCATGATTATATTGAACTATGTTATTTATGGTCAGGGAGCTGCAGCCAGACCATAGAGGGAAAAAAGATCGTCACCGGTGAGGGAGATGTGTGTATTTTTGATACACAGGCCGTACATTCCATTGAACCAGGCGGCGAGAACGATATTTTGGTAAATATCCTGATGAGCCGGGAGTTTTTTGACAGTGCATTTTTAAGTCGGATGCCAAGACAGGGAATCGTGTCGGAATTTCTGGCAGAGTCTGTTACAAAAAGCAGGAAAAAACAGCATTATCTGTATTTTAAAGCCCACCGGAACAGCCGTGTACGTGAGATCATGGAAGAGATCATCTCGGAATATTATACCCGGGACATCGGGATGGAAGAAGTGATGGAAAGTTATGTGATTATTCTTTTTACAGAGCTTCTCCGCGTGTGGAGAGATGAGACCAGAAAGCAGGCCTCTGTTTCCAGGGAAGTACAGATTCTGGAGCTTCTTGCCTACATTGAGAAAAATTATGAGACCTGCACACTTCCGCAGATGGGAAAAGCTTTCGGTATGCATGGTAATTATCTTACTGCCCTTCTTAAAGAAAAAACAGGGCGGAGTTTTGTGGAACATGTTCAGGAGCAGAGGCTAAAAAAAGCCCGCACCTTGCTTGAGACAACAGAACTGCCTCTCTCAGAGCTGATCCCTCTGTGTGGCTACAACAATATGAACTTTTTTTACCGGAAATTCCGCGAGGCGGAAGGATGCACTCCTGCCAGGTATCGGAAAGAACACAGACATACCTTATAAATGGTTAATATTTTGATGAAAAAGCGTTATTGAAGGATAACGTTTTTTTGTTACTATTTTTGCAGGAAATAACCATAACACAGAAAAATGAGGGTGAAAAATATGTTAAAAATTACAGAAATCCGTATGGATTATGAGAAAGAACAGATTGGAATCACACATGCTCCGGAATTCAGCTGGACATTAGAAAGTGACAAGAGAAATGTGATTCAGGAGTCTTATGAGCTGGAAATTGCAGAAGACGCGGCTTTTGATAAGAAGATATATGAGAGCGGTAAGGTAAAAGGCTATGCATCTGCACAGATCCAGCCGGATAACGTGAAGCTGGAATCCCAGAAGAAATATTTTGCCCGTGTAAAAGTAACTGCTGCAGGGGAAGAAACCGACTGGGCAGAGACATCTTTTGTTACAGGAATCATGGACAATAAAGAGTGGAAAGCTGTGTTCGTATCTGCTGAGGAAGAGACTGACAGGGATAATTCCAAAGGAACTTATGTAAGAGGCGAGTTCACAGTAGCGAAGCCTGTAAAAGAAGCATTCGTATCTGTAACTGCACTTGGACTTTATAATTTCTATCTCAATGGAAAGAAGGTAGGAAACGATCAGCTTACACCAGGCTGGACATCCTATCGCAAGCATCTCTGTTTCCAGACATACGAAGTAACCGATTACCTGAAAGAAGGAAAGAATGCAGCAGGTGCAATTCTGGCAGCGGGCTGGTATAAAGGAAAAATGGGCTTTGACGGCCTTGCAAAAAGAAGAAATCACTATGGTGAGAATACAGCACTTCTTGCACAGATGGTCATCCGTTATGAGGACGGAACAGAGGAAATAGTTGTCACAGATGAGAGCTGGAACGGCGCAGATGCACCTGTAGTATTTGCAGAGATCTACGATGGTGAGATTTACGATGCAGCTAAAGAGATCAAAGACTGGGCAGAAGCAGACTGCAAAGATGGACAGTGGAAACCGGCCCGCAAACTGGATTATGACTTCTCTGTACTTACAGGCCAGGGCAGCGGAAAAGTTTCCCTTATGGATGAAGTGAAGCCAAGAGAAATCTTCAGAACACCGGCAGGAGATACAGTTATCGATTTCGGCCAGAACATGAGTGCACTGATCCAGGTTACAGCAGCAGGTAAAAAAGGCGATGTGATCCAGCTGGACTGCTTTGAAGTGCTGGATTCCAAAGGAAATGTATATTTGGATAACCTGAGAGGGGCAAAGGAATCTCTTCAGTATACATTCGGGGAAGAAGGAACCATCACGTACCGTCCGTCATTTACATTTATGGGATTCCGCTATGCGAAGATCGTTTCCTTCCCGGGTGAGCCATCCCTTGACAATTTTACGGCAAATGCCATCCATACCAATATGGAGCGTACAGGATTCCTTGAGACATCTAATCAGGATCTGAATCAGCTGGCGCACAACATTCTCTGGGGACTGAAGAGCAATTTCGTGGATGTTCCAACAGACTGCCCGCAGCGAGATGAGCGTCTTGGATGGACAGGCGATGCGGAGATATTCTGCCGTACAGCGTGCTTCCTTGAGAATACCTATTCCTTCTACCGTAAATGGCTCCGTGATGTGGAGGCAGATCAGACAGCAGAAGGAGGCGTTGCCCATGTTGTTCCGGATATCATTTCCGGTAATGAGGGAGACAACTGGCTTCTGGAACAGGGCAGCCATTCTGCAGCAGCCTGGGCAGACGTAGCTGTGATCAATCCATGGACAATGTATCTGACATTCGGTGACAAAGAGATCCTGAAGATCCAGTACAACAGCATGAAGAACTGGATCAACTTTATGAGAGAATATTCTGTAGATTATATCTGGAACTACAAGCTTCAGTTCGGTGACTGGGTAGCTCTTGATGCTGAAGAAGGCAGCTATTTCGGTGCAACACCAAATGATCTGACTTGTACTGCATACTTTGCATATTCCACAGGTCTGTTTGTAAAAGCAGCAGAAGCTCTGGGATGTACTGAGGACGTGAAAGAGTACACAGATCTTTACAATAAAGTTGTAGATAAATTCCAGAGAACCTTCTTTGATGAAAACGGTGAGATGACAGCACAGACACAGACAGCCCATATCGTGGCACTGTACTTCGGACTGGTACCGGAAAAATACAAAGAAAAAACAGTTCAGGGACTTTTAAGACTTCTGAAAAAAGAGAATGATCATCTTGTAACAGGATTCGTGGGAACTCCGTATTTCTGCCACGCATTAAGCCAGAACGGACATGTAAAAGAAGCTTATGACCTGCTTCTTAAAGATGATTTCCCATCATGGCTGTATCAGGTAAAAATGGGCGCAACTACAGTCTGGGAGCACTGGGATGGACTGAAACCGGACGGAACCATGTGGAGTGCAGATATGAATTCCTTCAACCACTATGCCTACGGTTCTATCGGAGAGTGGCTGGTTCGTGTAATGGCAGGTCTTGAAGTTGACGAGAAGAAGCCTGGATATAAACATGCTGTGATCTATCCGAGAATGGGTGGAAACCTGGACTATGTAAAGGCTGAGTATCGTTCTGTATACGGACCGGTAAGAAGCTTCTGGGAAGAAAAACCGGAAGAGACAGTTCTTCATGTTTCCGTACCTGTGAATACAACAGCTACCATCTGCCTTGATGGTGCGAAGGAAGTGAAAGTCGCAGACGGACTTAACTTTACAGACGCAGACGGATTTATGCAGGCTGAAGCCGGATCAGGAGATTATGAGATACATTTTGTAAGATAATATATAGAATAATACAGGAAAAATGTTAAAAGAAGACAGCTGCCTGGTTTATCGAGAAGATAAATTCCGGGCAGCTGTTTTTATGATTTTCAAAATTTCAGGAAATACAGTAGAATTTGTCAGAGACCTTCGATATAATAAACACAGAATGTTGTTAAAAAATGCAGAACGAAAGAAAAATACGGAAAGGGTGTGGCTGGATGATCGACATTGCACATGCAAAACAGGAATTCGAAAAATATCTGGATGAATACGACCGGGAGGATGAACAGATCTATCTGAAGATCGAGCATACCTACGGTGTTGTGAAATATGCAGGAGAGATCGCCGAAAGAATAGAATGTTCCGGGGAAGATGTGGAGCTTGCAGAACTGATCGGTCTGCTCCACGATATCGGACGTTTTGAACAGATCCGGAGATTTCACAGTTTTGAGCCGGGAACTATGGATCATGCAGTATTCGGGGCAGATCTTCTCTTTGGGGAGGAGAAGATGATCCGACGCTTTGTGAAGGATGATAAATTTGATGAGCTGATCGATGCAGCAATTCGGAAACACAGTGATTTCAAACTGGATGGAATCCACGATACAAGAACACTTTTCCATGCAAAACTGATCCGGGATGCAGATAAGCTGGATAACTGCAGGGTAAAGCTGGAAGCGTCAATAGAGGCCATGCTTGGTGTATCAGAAGAGGCTGCGGGGGAAGGACTGATCTCGCCGAAAGTATGGGAATCCTGCCTGAGAAGAGAATCGGTGCTCTCAGCAGACAGGCAGGTGCCTGTAGATTACTGGGTCTCCTATCTTGCGCAGTACTATGATATCAATTTTCCGGAAACCTGTGAGATCATAGAGGAAGAAGATTATATCACCAGGATCGCAGACAGAATCCGTTATCAGGAAAAGGACACCAGGGATAAGATCCGCATACTCACAGAAGATCTGAAACGATATCTGGAGATGCCGGCTGTATCAGTGAAAGAATAAGGCAATAAAAGAAGAACCGCCATTCACACCATCTGTGAATCAAAGAGAGAAATAGGCATTTCTGGATTTTTTTTAATTGAGTATCCGACAGGGGGGACAGATGATAAGAAGTCGATGCCGATAAGATTCTTGCCATTCCAAGTTTTAAAGACTATCTCCGGGGCGGAACAAAGCTCATAACAGAGTATGGAAAAACTGAAATGTGGTATATCATGGAATGTAAGTCTGAGGCATTGTTGACAACAGTGTAAACTGCAGAGGGGGCGCAAAACTGCGACCCCTCTGCACGCCCCTCGGGCTTTTTTTACAGTGTTGTTTTTGAAAGGGTTTTTATTTCCCCGTTTATTTTTTTGAGCTGATGAAAGCTTCTACTTCTTCCCTGGTTGGCATTACGCGGAGAGCACCTTTTTTGGTGGTGATGAGGGAGGCAGCTGCATTTGCGAAAGTGAGGAGCTCTTGCAGGTTTTCAGTGGCAAGGTTTTCAAGCCCGTGCTCAAGGACATAGTTCAGAGCACTTGCACAGAAGGTGTCACCGGCTCCTGTGGTTTCAATAGTGTGTTCCTGAAGGAATGGTGCTGCTTCTGCTTTTTGTCCGTGGTAGTATGCGCGACTTCCGTTTTTTCCGAGAGTGATAAGAACAAGAGGAATGTGGTATTTTTCTTCGATGAGAGCTGCCCCTTTGTCATAGTCTGTAGTATCGAAGAGAAATTCTACTTCGTTGTCGGAAATTTTCAGTACATCGCAGCGTTCCATTCCGTATTCGATTTCTTTGCGGGCATCATTAAGGTCTTTCCAGAGAGGCGGGCGCAGGTTTGGGTCGAAGGTGATGATACAGCCAGCTTCTTTTGCAACGTCAAGTGCGTAGCGGGTTGCTTCACGGACACCTTCATGTGTAGATGAGAGTGTGCCGAAATGGAAAATCCGGGAATTACGGATAAGTTCTGCATCTACTTCATCTTTGGTGAGCATCATGTCTGCGCCTGGATTACGGTAGAAAGAGAAATCACGATCTCCGTCCGGATATGTATGTACAAACGCAAGGGTAGTATGGATTTCATTGTCCATGACGAGGTTCCTGGTATCAATACCACATTCTTCAACAGCGTTTTTTAGCTGTTTTCCGAACATATCATTTCCAACCTTTCCGATAAAGGCTGTTTTTTTGCCAAGGCGGTTAAGCATGGCGAGTACATTGCAAGGAGCACCGCCGGGGTTTGCTTCAAAAGTAGGATTTCCCTGAGAACTGTTGCCGTTTTCTGTGAAATCAATCAGAAGTTCGCCGAGAGCAGTTACATCATACAGTTTGTTTTCCATTTATAATTCCTCCTGGTAGTTTGTTTTTTTCAGTGGAATAAGAAAATCCACTTGTTTTTCTGTCTCATATTATAATCGTTGGAAAGAGTTTTGGGAAGAACCAAATTGACTTATTTTCTATTATATTACCGGTTACTCGGATGCTTTTTTGCGAAGATTAAGAAGAGTTTTCTTTATTTTTCAGTAAAAAAGTGGTAAACTGAATATATAAAACAACAGATATAACGGAGGAGACGATTATGGCTGATAAAGCGTATGAATATATGGACTGGCCCCGGATCGAAGCGATTGTTTATGGTGAGGAGGCTTCACCCCGGGATGTAATGCAGCCGAGAGTGACAGAGGATGGTGTATTGCTCCAGGGATTTTTTCCGGGAACGGAAGCAGCAGAAGTAGTAGTTGGAAAAAAATCTTATCCTATGATATTGGAAGATGAGGCTGGATATTATGCGGTAATGCTTCCTATGAAGAGGATTCCGGAATATTGTTTCCGTGTAACAAGAGGAAGTGTAAAAGAAACATTTTATGATGCATATGAATGTCCATGCCAGATCACAGAAGAAGAGGAGCGCGCTTTTTGCGCAGGAGTTTATTATAAAGCGTATCAGAAACTGGGAGCTCATCCTGGTACTTATGGCGGTGTGAAAGGAACTTATTTTGCGGTGTGGGCACCGAATGCCATTCGTGTTAGTGTGGTGGGAGATTTTGACCGGTGGGATGGAAGACGACTTCCAATGCACCGTATGCCGATGTCTGGGATTTTTGAACTGTTTGTTCCTGGAGTAAAAGCCGGAACTGCTTATCAGTATGAGGTCAAGATCAAAGGAGGAAATATTCAGCGAAAATCGGATCCTTATGGAAATGGTACGCAGGAGCCGCCGTCAGTACTTTCTGTTGTGGCTGATCTGGGAGAGTTTTTCTGGCAGGATGATGAGTGGATGAAGGAACGGGTGAAATATGAAAGCCGGGAGGTTCCGGTTTCTATTTATGAAACGGATATTACTGCATGGAAAAACAGCAGGGATCTTATAGAATTTGTGAAAGAGACAGGCTATACTCATGTGGAATTTCATCCGGTCATGGAATATCTTGACCAGAGATCAGGCGGTTATTCCACATCAGCATACTATTCTGTGACGAACCGTTTTGGTACAGCTGATGATTTACGGGCACTGGTGGAAGAACTGCACATGGCAGGGATAGGAGTGCTTCTTGACTGGGCACCTGCTCAGTTTCCACGATTTGATGCAGGACTTGAGAAGTTTGATGGGACACCTCTTTATGAAGTACAGAACCCGGCTATGGCAGTCCATCCGATGTGGGGAACTATGCTCTTTAATTATGGAAGCCCGATGGTAAGAGATTTCCTGCTTTCAAATGCGTTTTTCTGGTTGGATGAATTTCATGTGGATGGCTTCCGACTGGATGATGTGGATGCTATGCTGTATCTGGATTTTGGAAGGGAAGCAGGGCAGTGGACCCCGAATCTTTACGGTTCAAATGAGAATCTTCAGGCATTGGAGTTCATCAAGCATCTGAATTCTATTGTGAAAAAATACAATCCAGGAGTTATTATGATTGCCCAGGAAGATGGACTTTGGCCTCAGCTTACAGACAGTGTGGAGAATGATCATCCTGGTTTTGATTATAAATGGAGTGGCGGATGGACCAGAGATTTCCTGACATATATGGAAACAGAGCCGATGAGAAGAAATGAACATTACGATCAGATGACCCTCTCCATGATGTATGCTTACAGTGAACATTATGTACTTACCCTGGGAAAAAGAGATGTAGGGACTACAGCAGAGTTTCTGGAAAAACTTCCGGGATCTCTGAAACAGAAAGTGGCACAGCTCCGTGCTGCATATGGTTATCTTACTCTTCATCCGGGAATTAAGATGACTGCTCCTGATTTTGATATTACGCCAGAGTTAAAGGAATACATTCATGACCTTAATGAGTTCTACAAAACCAATCCGGCTTTGTATTTGATGGATGGAAATTCGGATGGTTTTGAGTGGATCCGGTTTACAAATTATGATGAGAATATTGTAGCTTTCCTGCGAAAAACAGAGAAGCCGGAGGAAACACTTCTTGCAGTATGCAATTTCTCGCCTGTATCTTATGACAGTTATCAGGTGGGGGTTCCCTTCAAAGGTAAATATAAGGAAATCCTGAACAGTGATAGTGGTAAATATGGTGGTCAGGGTGTCGTGAATGTGAGAGTAAAAGCTTCCATAGATAAAGAATGTGATAATCGTGAATTTTCGCTGAAACTGAAACTTCCGGCATATGGAGTGACGGTATTTACCTGTACTCCGGAAAAGAGAGCATCTCAGAAAAAAACTGCTAAAGCTTCGAAAATTATGAAAACAGCAGATGGAAAGAGCAGGACTGCGACAAAGAAAACTGCTGTAAAAAAATCAAAAGGCACTTCTAAGACTGTGGAAAAGACAGTAAACAGTGCAGTAGAAAAAGTGAAAGAAACGGCAGTAGAAACAACATCAGCAGTAAGAGGTGCGGTAAAGAAAGTAACAACCCGAAAGAAGTCCTCTTCCACGAAAAAATAATCTGGGAGTTCATTGAAAAACACTTGCATTTTTTATAAAATCGAGTATAATATCAGTTGTGTTTGACACAAGCTGGAATAGCTCAGCCGGTAGAGCACTTCACTCGTAATGAAGGGGTCGTGAGTTCGAGTCTCATTTCCAGCTTAACTGATAGGAGTCCGGGGCTCTGGAATCAATATAGATTCTGGGGAACCGGACTTTTTTGTTGGTAAATAAAATATTTCGAAAAATTTGAATTTTATGGTTGACAAGCATAACTCCCAGTGGTATTATAACTGAGCTGTCGCAAATAATTGTTTTTGAAAAACAAACAATTAAAAAGAATTTCAGAAAAATGAAATTTACAGTTGACAAAAGACAGAAGATATGATAAAATATCCAAGTCGTCAACGAAACGACAACAAAATCTTAACTCAAAAATGTTTGAAAAAACTTAAAAAAGTGCTTGACAAACAAAAAGAGATGAGATAAAATAAACGAGCTGTCTGAGAGACAGACACAACAAACCTTGATAACTAAACAGTGAAACACATACGATTCTCGAAAATTTCTT